>ERZ772865.225-NODE-225-length-65297-cov-4.875295_pt1 | contig 65297 bp, 57 predicted proteins | sample MGYA00512133_ERZ772865 | MGnify/ENA primary metagenome ERZ772865 (study PRJEB29015, sample SAMEA2737722) | human gut metagenome | biome: human gut; feature: human-associated habitat; material: faeces | place: China | collected 2012 ...
CAAAAATGATGAATACCTTGCTTCCGGGACTTCGAGTTCTCTGTAAGGCATGTAACTCAATCATCAGAGACAACAAAATTTAGAAATCACTATAAAAACAAAATGCGGCAAGGCAATTACTATAGTTCTCGGATGGCAGAAACCACTTTTTAATGGCTGCAAAATGCAATATAGTCATTGACATAATAAGCAATATGTGGTTATGGAAATTTGCGGTATGGAAAGTTTGAGTATATTATAACCAAACTTTGCGGAGGTTGTGTTATATAACGACAAAGGGGGGCGTCATGGACAAAACGATTGCTATTGTTACGGGAGCGTCAGGAGGTCTTGGCAGAGAATTTGTCAAGCTACTATCCAAAGAAAAGAAACTTTCTGAAATCTGGGTAGTTGCCCGGAATGTGCAGAAATTGCAACAACTGGCTGAAGAATTTGGCACTAAAATACGACCGATTGCCAAGGATTTAAGCGATAATGTTCAGAGGAAAGAGCTCAGTGCAATGATTGCAGAAGAGCGTGCAGCGATACAGTATCTTATAAATAATGCAGGTTATGCTAAATTTTGTTCTTATGATGATCTGAGTGTGGAGGAATCCATTAATATGATCAATCTTAATATTAGTGCGGTGGTTGCGCTGGGACTGTATTGTATTCCGTATATGAAACCGGGTAGCCACATTATTAATATTGCTTCCCAAGCGTCGTTTCAGCCGCTTCCGTATCAAAATATTTACAGTTCTACCAAAGCTTTTGTTCGCAATTATACACGAGCATTGAATGTGGAACTGAAGGACAGACGTATTACGGCAACGGCGGTGTGTCCGGGATGGATCGATACCGGTCTTTATGAGAGAGGATTGATCGGTGCAAAAAAGGCAGCGAGCAATTTTGCCGGGATGGTACAGCCGGATGTGGTTGCGGCTAGGGCGATGCGGGATGCACGCCGAGGAAAAGATATTTCCGTATACGGAGCACATGTGAAAGGTGCACATTTTGCCAGTAAGCTGCTTCCACAAAAAGTAATGATGAAATTATGGTTGAAACAGCAACATTTAAAATAGCAACGAAGCAATACCGGCACAGATAGATGGAAAGCGGGTGATGTGGCATGGCAGGAACGATTGTTCATCTAGCGGTTGCAACACAGTTGGATCAATTATTTGCCAATGAACCGGAGCGGTACTTGGGAAAGATGGCAGATAAATATTGTTCGAACGATTTTTTTGCGGGAAATATATGTCCCGATGGAATTATGGCACGTGAAGGGTACTGTCGAGAGATGAAACTGCATACGCACATGAGAGATGGAATACCGGATGGAACCTTTCAGCAACCGGAACATTTACAGTTATTTCGAAGGCGTTTGTCGGATTTTTTTGCAAAACATAATAACAAAGAAGAACGCTTCAGTTTGTATTTAGGTTATCTGACACATATGCTTACCGATGAGAAATTTATATTAGAAATTCATCCATATGTATTGCAGCGGATCGCCGTGACCGGTTATGATCGAGATAATCCGCAAACCTACGTGAAATTTGGACGTGATGTAGATCAGATCGATTTTCGTCTTGTGAAAGAGTTTCCGGGGATCGATAAGGCATATCAAGCGTTGTGTCAAGTAACACCATATGAAATAGCAGATTATATTACTGAACAGGAATTAACTGCAAGTCGGGAATGGATCAAAAATTATTTTTTCGAAACAGAACATACCATAGAGGATCCGATATTTTTGCCGTATCAGGAGATGTATCAATTTATACCGGAGGCTGTGGCGCAGATCTGTGACAGACTGCCAGAGTATATCACGTCTGGTGTATAAATGTTAGGTCTTAGAAATCGCGTAGAAGATTTACTGATGAGTTTTTTGTTTCATCAAAAAAGAGGGTGCCACACGTTTGTGCGACACCCTCTCTACTTATTTCAAAAGGATAATTCAATTAAGTATTATACACAACCCTGAGCCTTCATTGCCTCTGCAACCTTAAGGAAACCAGCAATGTTAGCACCAGCCATGTAGTTGCCTTCCATACCATATTCTTTGGAAGCCTCATCACAAGACTTGAAGATCTCTTTCATGATCTCATGAAGTTTGTTATCAACCTCTTCGAATGTCCAAGACAATCTCTGAGAGTTCTGTGTCATCTCAAGACCGGATGTAGCAACACCACCTGCGTTAGCAGCCTTAGCCGGACCATAGAGCATGTTGTTTGCGAAGTAAACATCAATTGCTTCTGGAGTAGAAGGCATGTTAGCACCCTCTGCAACTGCATAGCAGCCGTTAGCAGCTAATGCCTTAGCACTTTCTGCATCGATCTCGTTCTGAGTAGCACATGGAAGAGCAATATCACATTTGATTGTCCAGATACCACTGCATCCCTCAGTATAAGTAACATTCTTATGAGATGTTCTGGCAGCGTACTCTTTGATACGTCCACGCTCAACCTCTTTGATCTGTTTTACGAGATCAAGCTCGATTCCATCCGGATCATGAATGTATCCTGAAGAATCAGAAAGAGCAACAACTTTAGCACCAAGCTCTGTAGCTTTCTGAGTAGCATAAATAGCTACGTTACCAGAACCGGAGATTACAACGGTCTGATCCTTGAAGCTCTTACCATTTGCTTTTAACATTTCATTTGTGAAGTAGCAAAGACCATAACCGGTAGCTTCTGTACGAGCAAGAGAACCACCGAAAGTTAATCCCTTACCTGTCAATACACCAGACCACTCATTACGGATTCTCTTGTACTGACCAAACATGTAACCAACTTCACGAGCGCCGGTTCCGATATCACCAGCAGGAACATCACAGTCAGGACCGATATGTTTGCAAAGCTCTGTCATGAAACTCTGGCAGAAACGCATAACTTCTCCATCGCTCTTGCCCTTAGGATCGAAGTCAGAACCACCTTTACCACCACCCATAGGAAGTGTTGTTAAGCTGTTTTTGAAAATCTGCTCAAATCCGAGGAATTTGATGATACCGCTGTATACGGATGGATGAAGACGAAGTCCGCCCTTATATGGTCCGATAGCAGAGTTAAACTGAATACGGAAACCACGGTTTACCTGTGTCTTGCCATTATCATCAACCCAAGGCACACGGAAAATAATCTGTCTCTCAGGCTCAACGATACGCTCGAAAACACCAGCCTCAACGAGGTCAGGTCTTCTTTCAACAACTGGTTCCAAAGAGGTAAATACCTCCATAACTGCCTGAATGAACTCTGGTTCACCGGCGTTTCTCTTTTTTACTGTTTCCAGTAAGTCAATTAAATACTGATTCTTTAACGCCATTGCTAAAAAACCTCCTTATGTTTAGTGTTTGGTATACAAGGATACCAGCCTGACGTGTTTATCACGCTACTACCTTCTTAGTATGGCACAAAAACCGTAGAAATTCAATAAAAAAATGAAAAAACAATTGAAAAATAAATATAGTATACAATTATACAAAATTTTTAAAGGTGAGGTGGTGTTATTCTATGATGATGGATATGGTAGTTTTGATATTTGGATATCATGTTGGTATCAATGCTAACACTAAGAATAGGAATGGCTATTTTAGGGCGAGGAAAACCTTGGTGACATATCTTTGACATGTTAATATAATATTCTCACAAAGAAGGTTGCAAAGGAAATGAAGATTTTCGTAAAAATTTGACTTGCTTAGCACTTAAAGGTCATTTAAAAGAAAAAGAATATTACAAAAACACAGTAGAAAAAGTACAAAAATGATATATACTGTACAAAATGATGAAAAATATGTCGGAAATTAGAAAAAACATTTACGAAACAGACACACTTTGGACACATATGCTCGTTATAATAGGTTTCAGAAAGTGAAAACTTTCTACTCCCACCCTATTATACGCTGGGTAGTGCGAGCTACCCGACAAGAAGAGCCTTCCCGGGCTCTTCTTGTTTTTTAAATAAAATTTCGTTATAATTATATATGTGACGACATGATAATTTTTGATGTGCGAAGCTTGAGTAAATAAGAAAATTTAGAATTTATAGGAAAGGATTGCAATAGAATTTTATGTGGAAATATATTTTATTTGATTTAGATGGAACAATTACGAACTCCGGAGAGGGGATTATGAATTGTATCCGATATGCGTTAGAACAGATGGGGCACGAGATACCGGCAGAACAGACTCTGCGCAAATTTGTCGGACCTCCGTTGGTGGTTGGATTCCGTGAGTATACCGATTTAACGGAAGAAGAGGCGAAGACTGCTACGGCAAAGTACCGGGAGCGTTATCAGTCGGAAGGTCTGTTTGAGGCATATGTGTATGAAGGGTTTGAAGCTGTTTTAAAATATTTGAAAAAAACGCAGGTAAAAATAGCGGTAGCAACTTCAAAACCGGAAGAATATACAGAACGTATTTTGGAACACTTTCATCTTAAAGAATATTTTGATGTGATTGCTGGAGATACGTTGAAAGGGGATCGTGGTTCCAAACAGGCTGTTGTAGAAGAAGCATTGCGTAGATTAAATGTAACTGAGCAGGATAAGGGTACAGTATTAATGGTTGGTGATCGTAAATACGATGTCATTGGAGCAAAATCCTGTGGTATCCGTTCTTTAGGTGTTTATTATGGTTATGCGGAAACCGGAGAATTAGAAGAGGCTGGTGCAGATTATGTAGTACGCACTACGGCAGATATGCTTGAATGGTTTGAACAACAAATTCCGGAAACACCGTGTCAGGCAATGTCAGATGTCGATAATACACAGCAGCCTGCATCAAGTCAAATATCTTCTTATAATAAGAAGATTGGCAAAAAGTGGACGGCAATTGCCGGTGGAATGCTTATTCTTGGGATTGCTTTGGGAGTCGGTGGCACATTACTGGTACAAAAGCAGCCTTGGAGCAAGATAACGCAGGAGAATACCGGGGCTGACTATGATGCAAACAAATGCGTGCGTCTTGGTGATTATAAAGGAATTAAAGTATCTTTAGCGGTTACTGATGACGATGTACAGCAGGAGATCGACGGTCTGATACAGGATAATGTCACGTATGAACAGAAAAAGGGCACCGTACAGGAAGATGACAAAATATACGCTAAATTTAATGGCTATATTGATGGCAAAAAGGTAGATGATACTTGCGGAGAAGAGGTTATAGAGCTTGGATCTGACCAATTTGTAAAAGGGTTTGAAAGTGCTTTTGTAGGAGCCAAGACCGGCAAGCAGATCACTTTTAAGATCAATATTCCAAAGGGAACTTATGGAGATGATACCATTGACGGTAAGGAAGTTACCTTTAAGGCTACGGTAAAATATATCTGTGGAGATGAAATCGTACCGACCTGGAATGATAAATTTGTGCAGTCGATTTCGGATTTTAAGACAGCAAAAGAGTATGAAGCCGATATTCGCACGGAGCTAGCAAAAGAAAATGAGAATAATAAGCAGGATTTTGCATGGACAGAAGTTCTTGAAAATGCAAAAGTAAAAAAATATCCGGAAGAATTATTAGAAGATGCCAAGCAGGAAGTGCTGCAGGGGTATTATGATATGGCGGATATGTACGGTATGAGCCATGACGAAATTTTTCAGTCCTGGGGCAGCGAAAATGAAGAAGACTTTGTCAAAAATGAGTTGGACGAACAGGCGAAGCAGGCTGTCAAAGAAAAATTGGTCGTTGAAGCAATTGCAAAAGCAGAGGGGATCAATTATTCGGACAAGGAATATAAAGACCTGGTGGCAGAGGAATATCAGTATAACACTGAAAAATATGATTCTGAAGCAGAATATGAGAAGAAGAATCGAGAAAGCTTAAAGGATAATGCGTTGAGTAGTGCTGTACAGAAATGGATCACAAAGCATGCAACGTTTTCAAAATAACAGAAATGGGGAATGGTATGAAGAATACGTTATATTGTTTGGACGGATATCAATTCCTGACAAAACGTGAATTTGAACGGGCACACAAGGAGAAAGAAACAATTTCCTATCTCAAGGAAACAATCCGTTCCGGGAAACCAAAGGAACTGCTAAAGGTGTACAATCGATCTGTTGAAAAGCATGCGTTTTGTACAGTTATCGGACTGCAGTTTTTACAGGAACTTCGTACTGAGATCCTGCAGTCAGGTATCGTAGGAGAAGACACACTTGCACCTATTCCGGTTGCAGTGTCAGAACAGGCCGCCTCCGATAAACAACGTAAAGGATCGGGCGCAACGGATTCTGGTGTGACAGGCAAGACAGAAATAGAGCGACAGCTCAAACGATATAAGAAAGCATATGAAGATGCAGTGACTGGTAAAACGATCAAAAACATGGTCATAACCGTTTTGTTGATCATTATTTTGGGAATGTTGTTAGTGACATTTAAGACCAGATATTCTGTGTTTACGTATTTTACAAATTATAAAGAAGAAATGCGGGAAGAATTAGTAGATGAATATGAGCAGTGGCAGGATCAATTGGAACAGAAAGAAAAACAGTTGGATGAGCGGGAAAACGCACTAAAAAATAAGTGATCTTATCACAGATTATTCATAATTATTTTATATACTTATTTTAGAAGTCAATGAGCATATTCATTGACTTCTTATTAAATAGAATAATGAGAAAGGGTTGGTGAAAGCTATGGAACAATTGAAAATCTTAGTGGTGGACGATGAGCAGCGTATGCGTAAACTTGTCAAAGATTTCTTAAATAAACAGGGATTTGTCGTGCTGGAAGCAGAGGATGGTGAACAGGCGGTTGACGTATTTTTTGCGAACAAAGACATTGCGCTGATCATCCTTGATGTGATGATGCCGAAGATGGATGGTTGGGAAGTTTGTCGGGAAATCCGTCAGTATTCACAGGTGCCGATCATTATGTTGACAGCCAAGAGTGATGAGAAAGATGAGTTACTCGGATTTGATCTTGGTGTTGATGAATATATTTCGAAACCGTTTAGCCCGAAGATATTAGTGGCACGTGTAGAGGCAATCTTGCGGAGAACTAATGCACTTGAAGATGATGTGATGGAAGCGGGAGGGATCAGTCTGAATCGGGCTGCACATGAGGTGCGGATCAATGGAGAACTGGTAGAACTCAGCTATAAAGAATTTGAACTGTTGACCTATTTTATGGACAATCAAGGCGTTGCATTATCGAGGGAACGTATATTGAACAATGTGTGGAATTATGATTATTTTGGGGATGCACGAACGATCGATACGCATGTAAAAAAATTGCGCAGTAAATTAGGTGACAAGGGCGAATATATCAAAACAATCTGGGGAATGGGGTATAAATTTGAAGTATGAGAAAGCGTGAAAATTGTAACGTGCGTGGCATGTCGATCCGCACAAAATTAATGATAACGATGCTTTTGATCTTGGGTTTTACATTATGCGCCTTTTGGATGTTAAATTATGCATTGCTTCCGGGATATTACCAGCACAAAAAGGTTTCCATGCTGGTGGATTCGTACAATTCGGTCAACACGATAACGCAGAAGGATCAGCCGCAGCTTAGTAAGAATGGCCAATTGTCCGACAAAAGTGTACGTGAGATTGATATTATGTCTGCAAACCATTCCTATAGCATTTATCTGTTTGAGCTGACTAATTTTTTGGGTAATATTATGTATTCGTTTGATTATCCATCTTCGGATACCATTTCTGAACGGCAGAGCAAGACAGTCGAAGAGAAGACGAGGGAATATGTGCTCGGGCTGGAAAGGGGTGGCAGTGTTGGCGAACGTGGTGATTCCAAAAAAAAGATTACGGAATCCGAAAATTATTCAGTTTATAAGATAATGGATGATCGAATAGGTTCGGAGTATATTGAATTGTTTGGTCAGTTAAAGTCTGGACAGTTTGTCTATATGCGGACGAATTATCAAAGCATGACTGAGAGTGTGGCGATCTTTAATCATTTTCTTGGGTATGTGGCGGTTGGAGCGGTTGTTGTCAGTATGCTGCTGATGATCGTGGTCAGCAATAGTTTTGCAAAACCAATTTTAAAGATTGCAGATATTGCTAATCAGATGGCAAATCTTGATTTTGATGTACGTTATCCGGTACACACAAAAGACGAGATCGGCTTATTAGGGCACAGTATTAATGCTCTTTCGGATAAGTTAGAAAATACCATTTTGGAATTAAAATCAGCGAACAATGAATTACAAAAAGATATTCAAAATAAAATACAGATTGATGAGATGCGTAAGGAGTTTTTGTCGAATGTATCGCATGAATTAAAAACCCCAATCGCATTGATACAAGGATATGCGGAGGGGTTGCAGGACAATATCAACGATGATCAGGAGAGCCGGGAGTTTTATTGCGAAGTCATTATTGATGAAGCAAATAAAATGAATAAAATGGTTAAAAAACTTTTGACACTGAATCAGATCGAGTTCGGCAGTGATCAAGTGCATTTTGAACGTTTTGATATTGTACAGGTACTTCGTTCTTCGGTTAATTCCGCAACTTTGCTGGCAGAACAAAAGGATGCAGAGATTTTATTTTATGAAACGGAACCGGTTTATGTGTGGGCAGATGAGTATATGATCGAAGAGGTTATTACAAACTATATCAGCAATGCAGTTAATCATGTGGATGGTGAAAGGGTTATACGAGTAACTATGGAGCAAAGAGGCGATGTTGAGCGCATTTCTGTATTCAATACCGGTAAGACGATACCGGAGGAAGAACTTGATAAGATATGGGTCAAGTTTTATAAGGTGGATAAGGCGCGTACCAGAGCCTATGGAGGCAACGGAATTGGACTGTCGATTGTCAAAGCGATCATGGATTCTATGAATCAGAAATGTGGGGTGATCAATCATGACAATGGTGTAGAATTTTGGTTTGAACTCGATTGTAAGACGATTGACTGATATAGCGGTAATATGGTAGTATAAAGATATTGAATGTATGGGCAAAATCATATGAAATGCCCGCAATAAAAAGAGGTAGTGCAGGATGAAAAAGAGAATTATAGCAACTGTACTCACTGCCGCGTGTGCATTGACCGGATGCAGCACGAGTGTTCCTGATTTATCAAAGCTGGATGCCGGCAAAGCATCGGAATATATGGCAGGAGAGTTGTTAAAACATGACAGTAAATATGCATATGGTTTGGATTATGACCGTAGTATTTTAAATCCGACGCCAACACCAACGCCGATCGTTACTCCTGCGCCGGCACCGACAGAAACTGCAGCAGTGCAGAGTGCTGAACCGGGGCAGGCTGCGGCCGGAAAGGACGGAGAGGCAGAAGCTACAACAGTTCCTTTAACGAAATTGTATGGAATTCCTGGGGTTTCTGTAGACTTTGTGTCAGCAAAATTGAAATCTTCGCTCGGTGCAGATTACGCGTATTGTAAAGTCGGAAAGGGTAAGAAACTGCTTGTCTTATATTTTCGGATCAAAAATACTGGGAATACGAATGCAAAGGTTGACTTACATAAAAACAAACCGGATTTTTACCTGCGGTCAGAGGGAAAACAGGTGGGACTTCTACAGCATACAGTTGCGAATGGCGAATTGCAATATTTTCAGCAGAAGATCAAGGCTGGAGATAACAGACAGGGAGTTTTGGTGTTTGAGGTGGATCAGGAAATTAACTTGTCAGATGTATCACTGGTAGCTGTACGGGATGACAAACAGGCAGAAATAGCTATCAAATAGGAGGCGCGAGTATGGATACAGGTATTTTATTGGAAAGTGGAACAAATGAATTAGAGATTTTGGAATTTACCGTTGGTGGCAACAGCTATGGAATTAATGTTGCGAAAGTGCGGGAAATTTTGCCATATCAGGTGCCAACACCGGTGCCAAATGCAGATCCCAGAGTAGAGGGGATATTTATGCCGAGAGATGAGATCCTTTCTATTATTGATCTGGCAGTGGTTATGAATCTGCCTAAGAAAGCAGATACGGCGGGAGATATGTATATCGTAACGGGCTTTAATGGGTTGCATACTGCATTTCATGTACACGGAGTTGCAGGAATTCATCGCATTTCCTGGAAAGAAATTTTGAAACCGGATTCTACGGTGAATAGTGGTGATAACAGCATGGCGACAGGCATCGTTAAGATTGATGGTAAGCTGATCATTATACTGGATTTTGAGGAGATTGTTGCCGGAATTAATCCGGAAACCGGATTGAAGGCCTCTTCTGTCGATCATTTGACGGGAAGAAAACGAAACGATACACCGATCTTGATCGCAGAAGATTCTATTTTGCTTAGCAAGATGATCGTCAATTGCTTGTCTGAGGCCGGATATGTAAACGTAACGGCAACGAACAATGGTCAGGAATGTTGGGATCGGTTATGCGACTATTATAAGTCGGGAAATTTGGACGAGAAAGTATCCTGTGTGATCACAGATATTGAGATGCCGCAGATGGATGGACACCATTTGACAAAATTGATCAAAGAGTCTGATCAGTTTTGCCATATTCCAGTTGTCATCTTTTCCTCGTTGATCAACGAAGAGATGCGTCGTAAAGGGGAGTCGCTCGGAGCTGATGCCCAGTTGTCAAAACCGGAGATTGGACAGTTGGTTGCTGCATTAGATAACTTGATCGGAGTAACGGACCATCAATAAGGAAGAAAAGAGGTTGCGGTAATGTCAGGAGAAGACAAAGAATTAGAAGATCTGAATGCGGCTGATTTCGCGGATATGGGTTCCTTGGCGGATTTTGTGGACATAGAAGATTTGGAAAATCTGGAAGGGATAGAGGAGTTTAAGTCAGACGAGCAGTCTGAGGATGCACCGATGCCGGCAGAGGAGGAGGTTTCCGAAGAGATTCCAATGTCGGTAGAGAAGGAAGTTCCAGAAGAGATTCCAATGCCGGTAGAGGAGAAAGTTTCTGAAGAGATTCCAATGCCGGTAGAGGAGGAAGTTTCTGAAGAGATTCCAATGCCGGTAGAGGAGGAAGTTTCTGAAGAGGTTCCAATGCCGATCGAGGAGGAAGCTTCTGAAGAGATTCCAATACCGGTAGAGGAGGTTTCCGAAGAGATTCCAATGTCGGTTGCGGAAACTCCTGAAGAGATTCCAGCACCGATCGACGACGGAGGTACTGAAGAGATCTTACAGCCGGCTGGTGATAGTGCGACGATTAATACGAGTGAATTATTAGATAATATCAATTTGTATTCTGACGATGTAAGTGGCGGAGATTCAGCAGAGACGGCAGCGTTAATGAATGACGGAAAATCAGAATCTTCGACCGATGATCAGGCATTAAATATGATGTTAGATGGATTGTTGGATGATCTGGATATGACCGGATCGTTGCAGCAGGAGACGGCATCAAAGGATGAACTGGTAGAAGATCAGGATGCTGAGGCAGCAGATATTTTTGATATGCTTGGTGCTGATTCGGAATCACAGGATGTGTCTATTGATGATCTGCTAGATATTGCGGCACCGGAGGAACATCCGGAAGAGGAGCCAACAGATCAGAAAGGATTGTTTCAGCGTGTCTTTGGTAATGTAATCAACGATGAGATTGCCGAGGAAGAACGAAAAGCACAGGAAGAGGAAGAACAAAAAGCTGCGGAAAAAGCGGAGTTGGCGGAACAGAAAAAGGCAGAAAAAGAGCAGGCAAAGGAAGCAAAAAAAGCAGAAAAAGAAGCGAAGAAAGCAGCAAAAGCCGAAGAAAAAGCTGCAAAAAAAGCGGAAAAAGAAGCCAAAAAGGCTGAGCGAAAAGCACAGCAGGAAGAAGAGGCAGAAGCTGAAAAATATGAAGTTACCGGCAAGCTCAATAAAGTTGGTGTTGCGATCATTGCTATCTTGACCGTTACTTTTCTGGTAGTGGAGATTGCTGGCACAAACATACATGGTTACTCCAGTTCAAAGAAGCAGGCCATGAAATACTTTGAGATGGGTAAGTACGAGCAGGCATACCAAGAGGTGTTAGGAACAAAGGTGAAAGAGAAAGATCCGGATACCTATAATAAGATTCGAACAGTGATGCAGGTACAGAGAGCATTGGATTCTTATCAAAATTATGATGCTATGAATTATTATCCAGATGCCTTAAATGCGCTGATCCGTGGTTTGCAGAGATATGATGCGAATTTAGAAACTGCCAAACAGCTTGAGATCGAGGACGAGGTAGATGGCTGCAAAGAACAGATCGTATCTTTGTTACAATCTGAGTATGGCGTCAGTGAGTCGCAGGCAAGGGAACTGCTAAGCTTAGACAAGGCAGAGTATACCAGTAAAGTTGTTGAGATAGCCATGAAAAAGAATATGGGGAATGAATGATCTTCGTGTGATAGAAAACATAAGAAATGAAAAACAGCGTTTTCAAAAAATTTGAAAACGCTGTTTTTTATTTTATAGGGAACTTTTTATTATAGCATGCGGGAATACGATCATTCCGTTTCTGTTGTAGCAGCACCCTCATAAACGGCTTCATTGGTTAATTCAATGCCAAGCTTTTTGAAAGTGTTGATATCGATCGATGACAAGATCGCGGAAACATGAAGCTGACATCCGGACAATTTTGGGAGCTGTTCTAATGCCAGTTTGGCTTTCGGATCCGATACAGCGCACATTGAAAGCGCAATAAGTACTTCATCGGTATGCAGTCGTGGATTTTTGCTGCCAAGATAACCGGTCTTAAGATGTTGAATCGGTTCAATAAAGGAAGGGGATATCAGATGTTCATTATCATCAATCTTTCCTAATACTTTGATCGCATTTAACAGTACAGCGGACGCCGGACCGAGCAGATCAGAAGTAGAACCGGTTACGATGGTTCCATCCGGCAGTTCCATTGCAGCAGCAGCCGATCCTTTTTGCTTAGCCCGCTCGTTAGCAATCGGAACAACAGCACGATCGTTTACGGATATTTTAGCCTGCTTCATGATGAGTTCCTGTTTGTATATTTCGTCACCCGATGCCTCATCTTTGATATAGCGGTTGAGCGACTGGTAATAGCGGCGAATGATCTCCTGCTTTGACGCCTCCTTACAGACTTCGTCATCAATAATACAGTTGCCTGCCATATTGACGCCCATATCTGTTGGAGACTTGTATGGACAGTATCCATAGATGCGTTCAAACATGGCGGCGAGCACCGGATAAATTTCAATATCGCGGTTATAATTTACCGTAGTTTCACCATATGCTTCCAAATGAAATGGGTCGATCATATTAACATCATTCAGATCAGCAGTTGCGGCCTCATAGGCTAAATTGACCGGATGCTTCAAAGGAATATTCCAAATTGGGAATGTCTCAAACTTTGCATAACCGGCCTTGATACCGTTTTTGTTTTCGTGGTATAGCTGAGAAAGGCAGGTTGCCATCTTGCCGCTTCCCGGTCCCGGTGCAGTAACAATGACAAGCGGTCTGGTTGTTTTAATATAATCGTTTTTGCCATAGCCGTCATCACTTACGATCTTGTCGATATTGTTTGGATAGCCATCGATAGTATAGTGGTGATAAACCTGGATACCGATGGATTCTAATTTTTTTTGAAACAGATTTGCGGATGGCTGTCCGGCGTAACGGGTGATAACTACGCTGCTGACATAAAGTCCTTTCTTTTTGTATACATCGATCAGACGTAATACATCCTGATCGTAGGTAATTCCGAGATCATGTCTGATCTTGTTACGCTCAATATCTGATGCATTGATCGAAATGATCATTTCAGCCTGATCGGCAAGTTGTAAAAGCATTTGTAATTTACTGTCCGGTGCAAAGCCCGGAAGTACGCGTGATGCATGATAATCGTCAAATAATTTGCCGCCAAACTCTAAGTACAGCTTATCGCCAAATTGAGAAATGCGCTCTCTAATATGTGCAGACTGCATGGATAAGTATTTATCATTATCAAAGCCAATTTGTTTCATTGAAAATCTCCTTTTTCTTGTAATAACTCGAACGTTCCCATCAACATTCGGTAAAAAATAACCCCACAATAAGGATACCATAAACGGATATAAAATGACAGGGGGAAAGGAAAGATTGTGTTTTATTTTTAATAACAGATATGTTATGCTTGGCCTAGGAGATAAGAGAAGGGGAATACGTAAAATAAGGCATTCAAAGTATTTTACATATGGTAGTTTTAAACCTATGGTGTAAGAATGATAGGTAAAGGACTATCAGATGATTACGGGCTTAGTTGGTGTATGGATCTTGCCAGAGAACGAGACGATGCGTACGAGAAGTATTCGTGTTTCTTCGATTAATCCAAAGTACAGGTCGCAAAATGGTGCGTTATACAATAAGAAAATGACGACACTTATCTGTTATCCGATGAGTAAGAAGGGCAGTACCTTTGTTGTACCGGATACAGTTCGCAAGACGGCACCATTATCCTTCCGAGGTAATTATTATTTAGAAAAGGTTGTTTTACCGAAAAATTTACGAAAACTAGGCAGAGGAAGTTTTTTTGATTGTGTTATACTTAGGGATGTGAATCTGGAGGAACTATCTCATTTGGAGCGTATTTCTGATTATCATAATAAGTCTAATATACGTATTATGCATTATATTGACACGGAGGCTGAGGATACCTATGATCATTATCTGAATGGTGTGGATTATTCTGATGGGCGAATTTGCGAGTGGACGATGGTTGTATAGATAACAGCATATTGTTTTATGGTAAAAGGAGTGAGGGATTATGAAACAGAGCAGAAAGAAATGGTTCGTGGCAGCTATTTGTATTATTGTTGTTTTGGCATTGGGTACAGGTGGCGTGATCTATTATAAAAAGCAGGAACAGCAAAAGAAGCTTCCGCCAACGGAGTATGTTCAAAAATTGGAGAAGAGAACGCTGGATGAAGAAATTCAACAGCTTTGTGACTGGAAGGCAGATTGGAAAGACAGGAGCAGTGAAGGACTGGGACTAACAACGCAGATCACACTTGGCGATGCATGGAAAGCGTTATTAAGGAAAAGTGGCTTGCAAAAGGTCACGGTACAGTCTGATATTCAGATGGATAAAGACACGGTGACCGGACAGGGGATAGTGTTATTAAATGACCAAAAGGCAGTACATTTTAATGCTTTTCACGATGGAACACAGAAGCGTGCTGTGGGAGAATCTGGAGGGGTTAGTTGCCTGCAGATCCCGGAACTAAAAGAAGATTATCTTATGTTGGAGACGGAATTGACCGAAGCCTTGTTTGTACCGATGGGGACGGAAGTTACGTTCAAAAGTGAGATGCAAAAGTGGATTGGCATGTTTTGGCAAAAAGGACAGACTGTCGCGAAGAGCAGAGAGGATGTGAAGCCGAAAGGGATTACTGATGCATGTACGGAGTATGATATTGTGTATCATACCGGTGAATTTATGACCAACAAGTACAGCATGGTATGGAAGAAAATGAAATTATATGTGGATGAGTCAGATACGATTCGTGGACGTGTAATAGAGCTCATGGTGGATAATGTCGACTATTCGGTTACGATCGTGCGAAACAATACGAAATAAGAATATCGCGAAGACATATCTCTGAAAGCGGCAGATTCTTCCGTGACATATACTTTCAAATTATCGTTAACAAAGGATGAGAAATATCCAACCTTAAAAATTGATGTGTTGGCGGGTAAAGACCGGCTGTTTTTGGCGGAGCTATCACAAAAAGCAGTAGCAAAGGATCAGAAACAATCGTTGCAAAAACTGCGAACGACAGGAGAAAAAACGATGGAAGCCGCACAAAAGGACAGAGACAAAATCAATGGTAAAGATGGAATGGAGAAGTATTTTTGGTTATATGGTAATAAGAAGAATACAGATGGAATGACATTGACACATTATCTTTATGGTGTGGACATACCGGCGTTTTTGAACAAAATAAAAGAAAATTGTGGGGTTGATCTGACTCAATTAGCACAAAAATTTGATTATTATTAATTTTGGGTATTACATATTTAGAGATAATATGTTATAATTTCACAGCATTATATGGTTTTTATTGGAAACGCACAATCCTCCAGGATGATAACGAACAACACATGACAATAGTTATCATTTTAGGAGGATTTTTTTATGCCAAAAAACAAATTTCAAGATGTCGTATTCACAGCCATTATGGCAACGGTCATGGTGTACGGGATGGTCGTTTACAATGTAGCGTTAAACATGGGGAAAGTAACCGGAGAGACTTTTCTTGCAGCAGTTCATGAACTGCCGATCATAGTGCCGGTCGCATTTATCTTAGAATTTTTTATTGTCGGAAAGATTGCGAAAGCACTTGCTTTTACGGTTGTGACACCGGACGACAGACCGCAGATCATCACCTACGTGATCTCTATTTGCATCTGTTGTATCATGTGTCCGCTCATGAGCCTTGTGGCAACTTTGTTGTTTAAGGAAACGAAAACCTTTGGTACTTGGATTCAAACATGGGCAATGAATTTCCTGGTGGCAATCTGTTATCAAATGTTTTATTGCGGACCGTTAGTTCGTTTGATCTTCCGCACCATTTTTGAGAGAAAAGGAAGCAAGGCAACAGAGCAGTCAGATGCATTGATCGAGGGCTGATATTTGCGAAATAAGGCTGAGAAAGTTATACTGATAGAGACAGCAGGTTATATACCGTGGCTTTGTGCTTTACGGCAAAGAGCTAAAATTCCCTTATAAATTTAAGGGAGAGGGGGATGGAGTCATGAATTTGAGAGTATTGCGGTATTTTTTGACCGTGGCAAAGGAGCAGAGCTTTACGAAAGCAGCGGAGCAGTTGAATTTGACCCAGCCGACGCTTTCTAGGCAGCTTGCGGCGTTGGAAGAAGAGCTGGGGGCAAAGTTATTTGACCGAGGGGGACGTAGTATTACACTCACGGGTGAGGGCGTGCTGCTTAAAAGGCGGGCACTGGAAATCGTTGAGATGGAAGATAAGATCTTAAGTGAGTTCAAAGGCAGTCAAGAGTTTATGGAGGGGACGATCACCATCGGCTGTGGAGAGTTTATGGCTGTGGAGACACTTGCGGAAATCTGCCGCAGTTATCGGGAAAAGTATCCGAGAGTGCAGATCGCACTGCACACCGGGACTGCCGATGCAGTGTCAGAATTGATGGGAAAAGGACTTATTGATATAGGACTGTTTTTAGAACCGGTCAGTACGGAAGAAATGGATTATATTCGCTTACAGGGCAGTGATCACTGGGTTTTGACGATGCGGGCAGACGATCCGCTGGCTGCCAAAGAGTATATTACCAAAGAAGATTTGATCGGTTTGCCGCTTATTTTGCCGGAACGCCATACGGTACAGAGTGAGTTGGCTAACTGGTTCGGAAAGGATTTTAGCAAGCTGCAGGTGGCGTTTACCAGTAACCTTGGCACTAATGCCGGGGTGATGGTGCTACATGGGCTTGGGTATCAGGTGTCGATTGAGGGTGCAGAACGGTATTGGGAGAAGGATAAGCTTGTGCAGAGGCGATTGACGCCGAAAGTGGAGACAAGTACCGTGATCGCTTGGCGGAGAAATATCCCGTATTCACCGATGGTAAGTCGGTTTATTGAGGAGATACAGGCGTATAGTGGCGGGGAAAGGTGATTTCTCTATACATTTTACGGAAGATTTAGAGGAAGCAGTGCATGCGGCTCGCCAAAACGAGAAATGGAGAAAAGTATGAACCTAAAAATAGATTTACTTGATAATAAAGAAAGAGGATATAATAATGCTAACAGTAGAAACGTATATTAAACACATGGATTGCTTTGTTAAAATTGAACCAGATACTGACATAGAATTAGTTACAGACGTTTTTTATGTAGAAGGGGCAATTGTAATAAAATATTATACTCAAGAGATTATGGGATTAGAACAATGGGATTTAATTAATCACTTGTGGTCATATTTCATAGATGCAATAGATGAATTGATAGAGGGTAAATGGGAAACGAGTTTTTTGTTTCCTGACCAACCTCTAAATGTGATATTGAGAAACGAAAAAAGGAATCAGAATGGGCTTTTGATAATTATAGGGGACAAAAAATATATGGTAGAGAAAAAGGAGTTCTTTTTAGCGTTGTTATCTGCAGCAGATGTATTTTATCAATATTTAGAACAATGCGATGTAAGTGTTTTAGAGAGAAAAAATAAAATACGAGAAATTAGAAAAAAATTAATATAGATAGTTTGTAAAGGGATAAATTATGCATTACAATCTATAAAACCGAAATAATTGCAGATAATGCCAAAAAAGCATAGATAGCAATACAATATAAGTAGTAGACATAATTGAAAATGGAGTATTATAATAAATGTGCAGGAGAAATAAAACTTCCTGCACATTTTTAACTTTATGGGAAACTGCTTATAATGTGGTGCTATGCCACTAAGAATTGTTTTAGCGATTCTTGCAGAACTACATTTGTTTATGTTTAAGAAATGAGGTGTTATTTTATGGCAAAAAAGTTAGTTGCTTATTTTAGCGCAAGCGGAACAACAAAGAAAACAGCAGAAATGATCGCAGAGGCAGGCAATTTTGATCTGTGCGAGATCGCACCAAAGGTTCCATATACGAAAGCGGATCTCAACTGGATGGACAAAAAATCACGAAGCAGTGTAGAGATGGCTGACAAATCAATCAGACCGGAAATCGCAGATTCTAATGTGGATGTATCTGCTTATGATGAGATTATTTTGGGATTCCCGATTTGGTGGTATGTTGCACCAACTATCGTGAATACATTTTTGGAGAAATATGATCTGAGCGGCAAAAAGATTGTATTATTTGCAACATCTGGTGGCAGCGGATTTGGCAACACGGTCAGTGAGTTACAGCCATCGGCTCCTAATGCACAGATCGTGGAAGGAAAACTCTTAAATCGTATGTCTAAACAGGAGATTAGCGAGTGGGTAAAAAGTTTGTAATTGTATTTCAGACGAAGTTTTAGATTATGAAAAATTAATAGATTTGTTAAGGAGAGATGAAGAACGATGATTCGTACATTTAAGACACATGAAGTGCGTATGCAGGAAGAACTGACAGGGAGTTTATGGGAATTTGAGCCATGCGAGGGGGATTATGCAGGAACAAAGTTTCAGATGGCAACACCGGGATGCTTTGAAACAAATCCACTTTTTGCAAATTACCGTGGAGAAGCCTATTTTCGTAAAAAAATTACTGCTGGTGGAAATATCCGTATTGAGTGTAAAGGAGTGAGCCATACAGCGACAGTGCTGTTAGATGGGGAACAGATTGCACAGCATTATAATGCTTATACACCATTTTCTGTTATTAAGAAAGATTTGACAGAGGGAACCCATTTGTTGGAAATTAAGGTGGATAATCGTTTTACGGAGAAGAGTGCATTGCATATTCCGAATGATTATATGTCATATGGTGGAGTATCGCGTCCGGTGGTGTTGGAGAAAATTGGTGCCTTATATTTTGAATATGTACATGTTAAAACATATCATAAAAATGGGAAATGGACAGCCGGCGTGAAAGTCGCGGTCCATATTTTGGATCAAAAGAGGCTTGCTGGCGAGAATGTGGTGATCTCACTTCAAATAGGAGAAGTAATCTATGATTGGCAGTTGCTGTCCGATAAGGGGGACAGACAGATATTGTCTACGGAACTTATATTTGAAGATGTGCAGGAATGGAGTCCGGATTCTCCCAAATTATATGAGGTAAAGCTACAGGCAAAAGTAGGAGAAATTGTGATGGATGACTTAATAGACCGTTTTGGCTTTCGGGAAATTAAGGTGCAGGGAAAAGAAATTTTATTAAATGAAAAGAAATTTCGCATCAAGGGAGTATGCAGACATGAAGATCATCCAGACTATGGATGTGCATTGCCATATGCAGCAATTTGTCATGATCTTATGTTAATTCAACAAATGGGCGCCAATTCGATTCGCACGGTGCACTATCCGAATGATGAGATATTTTTGGACTTGTGTGATGAACTGGGTATTTTGGTTTGGGAAGAGAATCATGCAAGAGGAATAGAGGAATCAGAAATGCGTCATCCTCTTTTTGAGACGCAGGCAGAAAATGTTATCAGGGAAATGATAATGAACCATTATAATCATCCAAGTATCTATATTTGGGGCATACTAAATGAATGTGCCAGCGAAACAGAGTTTGGAAGATCATGCTATCAAAAACAATTTGCACTGATCAGGCAGTTAGATGCTACAAGACCCTGTACTTTTGCAAGCTGCAAATTTTTTCAGGACATTTGTTTTGATCTGCCGGATGTGATCTCATGTAATATATATCCAAGATGGTATGTAGACAAGCCGGTGCTGCAGTATTTGGCGGAAGTTTGTGATTGGATTAAAGAGGATGGAAAAGGAAAAGATAAACCATTTATTGTGTCGGAGATTGGGGCAGGAGCGCTATATGGCTGTCACAATTCTTATCATGGAAAATGGACGGAAGAATATCAGGCAGAAGCTTTGGCGGAGCAATTGACAGCGTGTTTAGAATCTTCAGAGTGTATGGGCGTTTATATTTGGCAGTTTTGTGATGTGCGTGTCAGCTCTGAGTGGTTTGCCGGAAGACCGCGAGAGATGAATAATAAAGGAATCGTAGATGAATATCGAAGACCCAAATTGGCATATGAAAAGGTGAAGGAAATATTTCAAAAATACTAAAAAAGATTCATCAAAAGACCGGGATCACGATCCTGTTTGTGACGCATGATACCGAAGAAGTTTCACTGCACTCGCTCCATTCGCTTTAACTCCGGTAAAACAATAGAGAGCATGGTAATAAAGCAGATGCCGCCACCGATAATATTGGAGACAGGTTCTGCAAGAAATACGCCATCTGTTCCCATATGGAAGGCAAATGGCATCAGATAGGTTAATGGCACTACGATAATTACTTTACGAAGCAGGGAGAAAAATATTGCCTGCTTCTTTTTATTCAGTGATTTGAACACAGTCTGTCCCATGTATTGCAGATCCATAAAGATAAAAGCGGCAAAATATTGCTTGAGTGCGGGGATAGAGTCCTGTACTAAATTATGGTCAGAGCTGAACACACGGATCAGTGTCCCAGGAACGAGGATGATGAGACACCACATGACAGCGGTATAACTCAGTATCATGATGCTCATTACCAGTCCTGATTTACGGACACGAGACGGGCGTCTGGCTCCGTAATTGTAGCTTAGGATAGGAGAGGCGCCTTCGTTGATCGCATAGATAGGAGTTTCCACGAGTTGGCGTACGCTGGATATGATCGTCATGACGGAGATGTAAATATCGCCACCTGTGATGGAAAGTACGTGGTTACAGCAGATCGATACAAGGCTGTTGGTAAGCTGCATGATAAAACCTGCCGTGCCGAGGCTGACAATATTTTTGGCGTAACCAAAACAGCCGCGAAATTCGTATTTCCGCAGAAGACGTACTTTTAATTCCGCTTTTCGCATCAAAAAATATAAAACAAATGCGGCAGATAGAAATTGCGAGATCACCGTTGCAATAGCGGCACCCTCGACACCCAGTCCAAGCACAAAAATAAATAGGGGATCGAGCAGCAGGTTAGCGGCAGCGCCGACAGCCACAGAGGACATGCCGATCAGGGCATACCCTTGTGCATTGATAAATGGATTCATTCCGACAGCGATCATGGATGGCAGTGTGCCGATCAGATAGATCATTATGTACGGCTGTGCAAAGGGAAGTGTATCCGAAGAAGCACCAAATAACACTAGCAGAGGTCTGGCGGTCAAGAGTCCAACGCTCATGAGGACAATCGCACCAAAACACAGCATGGTAAAGGAAGTATTCATAATCCGACCTGCCTTGTGTTCCTCTTTCTGACCGCGGTAGATCGAGAAGAGAGGGGCACCTCCACCGCCAAACAGATTGGCGAACGCTGTGATGATCGTAATTACCGGGAAACAAAGTCCGACAGCCCCAAGTGCTCTTGTTCCAACGTCCGGGATTCTTGAAATATAAATGCGGTCCACTATGTTGTACAGTAGGTTCAGTATCTGAGCAATCAGCATCGGAAGAGCAGCACCCAGTATGTTTCTTGTAACCGTTCCGTTTTCAAAGTCTATTCGTTTCATATAAATCAGTCCTATACTATGTAAATTTTCGATATTAAGTATAACAACTGCTTGCTCAGATGTAAAATGTTCAATGCCTAGGAGCAAATAATATCGACAACAACCCATGGTTGTGGTACACTTACAAAAACGACTACAGAGGTGAGACGACTATGATTACTATTATAGACTATTGTGTATATCATATTTACATAACACCGGTAAAATACGGCGTTTAGGCGGTTGATTTTTGATGGAAAATGACTTTACGAATTATATACGAATAATTGTGCAGAAAATGCGTACACAAAGAATTAAGGAAGTAAGAGGACAGAATAAGTATAATAAAGAAAATGTGGATCAACAATCACATAATAAAAAACAATGTTTTTGCAGGAAAATTTAAAGGAGGCATGACCTATGACTGAATTAAGACAAAGTGCCATAATAGAACTGGAAAAGATACCAGAAGATAAATTATCCTTTGTAATTCAGATTATGCAGGGGGATAAACGGTTTATACAATGATTCTAACAAAGAAAGGAAAGAGGCTTTTGCAAGATTGGAACAGTTACGTAAAAAAGGGACGGTTATCGATGATGATGCAGAATTAGCTTCTTATAGGGAAAATAAATATAGTAAGTAAAATTTTGATTGCTACCAATGTATTACTTGATTATCTTCTGGAAAGACAGCCTTTTTTTGAGGATGCAAAGAATGTAATATTGTCATGTACCGAAGGGAATACAAATGGTTGTATTGCAGCTCATTCAATTTCTAATATGTTCTTTATACTAAGAAAAGATTATACTGCAAAGGAACGAAGAGAAATATTATTAAACCTTTGTACAATCTTTGAGGTAGAGGGGGGAGACAAAGCAAAGCTATTATCTGGTCTAACAAATGACGAATTTTCTGATTTTGAGGATTGCTTACAAATGGAGTGTGCAAAGAGTTATGGAGCAGAATATATGGTGACAAGAAATATGTCGGATTATTCCGTGTCAGACGTAAAAGCGATTCTGCCAAGTGAATACTTGGAATTATAATTAACAAAGCGCTAATGGAAAGAGTTATTTATTATTCCGTGGGCGCTTTGCTTGATTTTTTGATCAGGCTGCTTGTTGTGAGGATTATATTCAATAGTTGTCTTATAATACAGTTAAGTCAGATAAGAAATAAATACTATCTTTCGTAGAAAAAGTATATTGACATAATATATATCATTAATTATAATGATAGTGCCTTTTATGAAAATGCAATAAAATTAATTGACAGGAAATTTATTAGTATTGATATATTGATTAATTCCCTAATTTTTAATAACATAGCAAGCCAAAATGCAGCCTTGCTATATAATGATGAAAAATAATTATTGAAAATTTTTGTGGTGTAGGCAATATTGTTGATACTATAAAGTGTAATTGTATAAAGAAAGTATATGAATAATGGGCGTTGTTATAAAAACGGAGATTAACTATATTGCTAGTGATAAAAGGTATTTTTTGAATTAAATATAATATATGTACTAACTGGTAAATTGAGACAATGTATTTACATATTTGCTAACAAGAACTTAAAAACTCGGAAATCTTCGGGGGAGGGATAATATGTCTGATATTGATTTTATTAAAATTATTTGTAAAAAGACGGGACGCGAATATGAAGAGACCTCTCAGATTGTAAATGGAAGAGTAGGATTTTTAACTGATGATAATAAGCATGTTATACAGTTGTGTATGAATGACTGTAATTTAATGAACGAAACGATTCCGGAAGAGTTATGGAAACTTAAAAATCTAAAAAAATTGTTTTTAAGTACTAATATGATATCATATTTTCCAGAAGGTATATTAGAATTAAAAAATCTGGTTCAATTAGAATTAAATGCAAATCAAATACGGATAATTACTGGAAGAATAGGTGAACTAAGAAATCTTGAGATATTAAATTTAGCTGGGAATCAATTAGAAACTCTACCATTAGGTATTGGAAAAATAAGGTCATTAAAAAGATTGCGTTTAAATGTAAACAGAATTATTGTATTGCCGACTATAGATCCAGAGAGAGAATGGTTACAATTGGAGGCACTAGATTTGGATGGTGCGGATATGAAGGAAATTCCTAAATGGATGTTTTTATTACATTCGTTGAAATATTTATCCCTATCAAGGTTACATTTGAATCGATTTCCAGAATCTATATCTTTACTTTCTAAATTAGAAGGATTATATATTGATAGTACTCAGTTCCAAAATTGGCCAGATCAAATCTTGTTGCCAGATAATATGCGATTTATTGTTTTAGACGGAGCATATTTGCCGTTTATTCCACAACTAGGTGTTCGGAGAATACCTGATGCAATTGTTGAATTAAAGCCAAGATATGTTCGTAATCAGAAACTAATAAACAAGTATGACATGTCCTTGCAGGTTTCGTTGGGGGGGCACATAAGTGAGGGATTGGATGAAAAAAGATTATTTGATGATAATCCAGAAGTTTCATATAAATATTTGAAAAGTCTATATAATACAAATAAAAAAAAATATATGATATCGAAGAATACTAGACTAAAGGATATTAAGATTATGTTGTTGGGGGCAGGAGCTGTTGGTAAGTCATCTTTAGTTCAGAGATTATGTTTATCTAATCCTGATGATGATAACATAGCATTAGAATCAATAGAAACAACGCATGGAGTAAACCTTGATTATCAAATGGAATTACATGATATTTGGGACAAAACAAACAAAAGGTTTGAGGAATTTACAGCACGTTTTTGGGACTTTGGAGGGCAGGACAAATATCGAGGAATCAATAGATTGCTTCTTACGGATAAAGGGATTTATATTATAATTTTGGATTCTAGAGCACAATCACTGCCAGATATATGGTTAGAAATGGTAAGAGTATATGCACCTAATTCGAGGGTTATTTTAGTGGCAAATAAAATAGATGAAAATCCTAGACTAAATATTAATTTCCAATATTATTGCGAGCAATACCCGCAATTATATAATTGTTTGTTTAAGATTTCATGCAAGTATCCTAATTTGGGGATAAATAAAATTTCAGATATTTTTGATGCTATAAAAAGGATTGTTGAAGAACAAATAGATATAATAGCTCCAATTGGACGAATTGAATGGGTTAAAATTCAATCAGAAGTGGAGAAACAGTATCATATACATAAAAAAGAATTATTATACTTAAACGATTATAGTAAAATCTGTAATTCATTTGGTGTTATTGATGGAAATGAACAATCATATCTTTTAGAAATATTAAGTAATTGTGGAAGTTGTTTAGCAATTGATGGTGAGGAATATTCTATTTTAAATCCTAACTGGCTTGCAGATTATTTATATATTTTTTATAATAATTCAGATGATAGTAATGCAATTATGGATTATAAAAAAGAATATATACCTATGTTAAGGAGACTAGATGGATATTCAGAATATAAAGAACTTATAACTGATTATTTGCAAGCCAGAGGGTTGTGTACAGTTTTTTTTAATGATCAAGGTGTAAAAAAAATATTTATTCCAATGTTTTTATCGGATACATTTCCGGATATTAAAAAAATCCATACGGATCCATGTTTAAAATATATGTGGACCTGCAACGTTATTCCCGAATATGAATTTCAGAAATTTCTTGTTATAGAATATTCAAGATTTAGTGAAGGTGAATGGTATGCTTGGCAATATGGACTGTATTTTGAATGTGATGATTGGCGAATTTATTTGCAACTAATGAATAATGGTATTTTATTGAAAATATGGACTAGTGATATAGAAAAATGTGGGAAATGTTTGCAATGGATAAGAATGGATATGCTTAGTATTTCCTCCGACGACTTTTTTAATGAGTATATTATAGTTGAGGGTAAAGATGGAAAAGCATTGCTTCCATATAATTCATTAGTGATTTTACAATCTTGGAATATAGAATTTTATTGTTTACCTGCACAAGAAAAGAGTGGACTTCTTATTCCTATTAATGTAAATTTGATATTGCAGAAATGTGGATTAAGGAAGATTATATCGAAGGGTACAAATGGCAATTTGGAATTACTGGTAAAGGAAGCATTAGAGCAAGGAGGTGCTATTGTGAATATAAACATTGATAAAGTTAAAGTGTGTGGAGATATAAATAATAATGAAATAAATGGGGATAATGCGTCTGTTTTTATTTCTCAAAACAATTCTGAAATAGCTATGCAGAAAGCAATACATGATTTGAAAAATAATATAGATTCATTAGGAAACGATTATGAAGACTTAAAAGGTCTTTTGGAAGAATTAGAAAAAAGTAAATGGGAGGAAAGAAAAACTATAAAGAGTAAAATAGAAAATTGGATGTCTCAGTTCGCTAATACTATTACTATTGGTAGTGCATTATATGAAAATAAACAAAAAATTCTTGTTACAATACAACATATTTTAAATATGTTAAATTGAGAGAGAATGTGCCTCTAAAGTCGACGAAAATCTCCATGAGAGTTTTCTGAGGTTTGTGTAAACCTTCAATCTGATGTAAGATAACTACTCAGTTTGGAGGTTTTTATTATGGCAAGAAGAGAAAGCAATTCACCACAAAAAGCAACAATGCGCAAAATGAAGCAGGAATATCTCAAGGAGAATGATATCAGTAGCAAAAGCGGAAACGATGTTAATTCCATCATGCGGGATATGATGCCTGTTTTACTAAAAGGGGTTTTTGATGAAGAACTGGAGGAATTTTATATACGATTACTGCAGTAAAGAGATCAATAACAACCGGAATGGACATTTTAGGAAAACAATGTATACCAGTTATGGCGAAAGGGGCATTGCTATACCAAGAGACCGTAAAGGAGAATATGAGCCGCAATTGATATCCGAATATCAGAATACGGTCACATACAGGATATGGAAGAAAAGATCATATCTATGCATGTAAAAGGAATTATCACAGGTGATATATAAGCAAATTTAAAAGAACTGTAGCATATTTTTTGAATAACATCTAATCACTTCTTACTGTCGTGCCATGAATTTTTTTAAAGATAGCTCATTATTATCTGGTTGTGCTTTTTTAGTAAGGGCAAAAAATAATAATTATAGGATACGACAGAAAAAAGAAAGTTAATGACGGATTGATTATATGCAACATATGTCGATGAATGTATGTTTTTGTGATATAAAACATGAGAAAATTCGTATTTTGTCAGATTGAAGATGATAAATCGTTATTTACCATTTGATGGTAAGTTGTATCACAGAATTACCATTTGTGTGTATAACCAAGTCAGCATAAGTAGTTTACTATATGGGTACGGTGTTGTGATACACCAGAACAATTGAATATCAACTGCTGAAGTATAACTTATTTCGGTAAAAATCCGGTACACTGTCAGACAATGCAGTCATAATTTGCGATGAGAATCGAGGAACTTAACGGTGAAGGTGCTTAGCGAGTGCGACAGATATGTGGCGGATGGATAATGAACCACGGGGGATATGAAAAATGTCCCTATCCTCAAAATGGCAGAAGAGGAAATCATTCTGATTGATCAGGGTGTTGTGAATGCGAGAGCAGCCGAGCAGCAGTTCCCAGTATGCGGGCGACGAGGATGTGAGAAATCACGCATACATACATGATTTTGTAAAATGAAGAAATACCTATGCAAGAAAAAAGGAGGATCATTATGGATAAAAATACAATAGTTATTGCCATTGACCACGGTTGGTCAAATATGAAAACAGTACATGAGACTTTTACTTCCGGGATTCGAGAAATTACCACGGAGCCGGCATTGTTTGAAAATGTTTTGGAGAAAGATGGAAAGTATTATAAGATCGGGAGTGAGCGATTAAAGGTCAAGGACAGCAAGGTAGAGGATGAAAATTATTATCTGCTTTCATTAGCTGCGACAGCTAAAGAGTTAGAACGGCTTGGAAAGAGAACTGCTAATGTCTACTGGGCAGTAGGACTTCCTCTTACCCGTTTTGGCAAAGAGAAAGAAGCTTTTATCAAGTATCTGAACCAAAACCGGGAAGTAACATTTAAGTATGAGAAAAAGCAGTATCATATTACGATTGAACGGATTTCGGTATATCCACAGTGCTTTGCGGCGGTTGCCAGTCAGATCAGTGAATTTCCGGCAAAGGTGCTTGTTGTTGACATTGGTTCATGGACCGTTGATCTGATGCCGATCATTAATCAAAGTCCGGATGAATCGGTTTGTGTGACAAAGAACTCCGGTATTATTACTTGTATCCAACAGATCAATAAGGAATGTGTCAGAAAGCTTAATTCAGAAGTGGATGAGTATGACATTCAGCAGGTAATGCTCAATGGAGCAGACGATTTGCCGGATCAGTACAAGGACATTATTCTGGAAGAACTTCACAAGTATTGTGAGACGATCACAAATTATATCAGAGAGCTTGGTTATAACATGGATTTGACACCGATCATCTTTGTGGGCGGTGGTGCAACGGTAATGAAACGGTTTGGACAGATGCAGCAGAGAAATGTCAGATACATTGAAGATATCCGGGCAAATGCGAAAGGCTTTGATTATCTCGGTAAGATTTATCTTGAGAGAGTGATTCATCGAGCTGGATAGGGGGAGATTGTAATGGGACGCCAACAGTATGAACAGTTTTGCCTTCGTTTTAGTCCGGATAATCCACAGCATGTAAAGGTATTGAGGATATTAAATAATCTGGACAGAGATTTATACAAATCCAAGACACAGTTTATCATGGAAGCAATCGAATCATATATCTGTAGGTTGTCGGAGGGGATGGAAACTGCAGATGAGGATGAGGAAAAGAAATATGTAACGAGTGAAGAACTGGAGGTCATGGAGAATCGGATACGAGAAGAACTTCGCAAGGAGCTGTATCAGGATTTCGTTGTTCATTTAGCGGACACAGTGATGACTGCAATGGTGCGACAACCAGCGGTGGTACAGAGTGCTCCTATTGAAAAGGAAACGGTAAAGGAAACTGGAACGAAAAAGGAAGATGAAGTTACAGAGGAAATGGTAGACAATGTAATGAAATGGGCATGATCGGAGGGATGGTTATGGTAAGAAGAGTGATCAGTACAATAATGGTTTTTCTTTTATCGGTGATAAAGGGAGGTGCATGGCTGGGATTGCATTTACTGCTTGCAGTTTTGGAGATCCTTAAGATCATTTTTCTTATTAGCTGTAACATTCTGAAGGTTATGTTATTGATTCTTAGTTGTGGACGAATGGAGAGGAGGTGACAGCCATGATGAAGATGATCAGAATGATTCTTTATATAGAAGCCGTAACAGGAAAACGGCTGATTGATTATATTACAATGGAATAAGGGAAGTTGGTTGTGCGAACCGACTTGATGGGTAAAAGGCATGCCGCAAGGTGTGCCTTTTTTTCGCCGGAGAGTCGGGGAGAATCCTCACAATCTCTGGTGAATGGTGGGAAAATGATTCGCACAGAGAATATTTCAGAAAGTGAGGAACAGCGAATGAATAAGAAGATTTTTAAGAGAGCAGTTGCAATGATGATGGCTGCGGTTCTTACGGTTGGAGCTGCACTTCCAAGTAGTAATGTATTTGCTTCCGGTTCTGATGAGGAGAAGGATACAAAGACGCTTGCAGTGTATGATGCCGATGTCCGTACTGATCTTGATGAAGATGAAGTGGTAACGGCTGGTGATATTGTGATCGCCGCTGGCTATGGATTTGATATTGAGAATGATATGGAAGGAATCGTTTATGAGCAGGAGAAAGTGGCAGTAAGCTATTATCCGGATCAGGGAAGCTTTGATGCAGACAAGCCGGGTGATTATGATACTTACTATAAGGTTGAACCTGTCAGCGGAAAGGATGCCTATCTGGTGCATCGAATCATTACGGTGGAAGAGATTCAGGAGAAGCAGACTGATAATACAGAAGCAGCTCCGGCAGAGGATACTACGGAAACTGCTGATGACGAGGAGCCTGCCCCCGGAAGTGAAGATACGGAATATATTGACCTTGACACGCAGATTGTAAAGGGATTATCCATTCAGAGAGTCCCGGTAGCAATGCTGCAGGCTGCTCCGGCAACAGGAACGAAAGACGGTAAGGATTCAATGAAGGTTGGATTTTCCGGCTATGCAAAGTTTTGTGGTCGTTCCATGGGGGTTAAATATATTTCGGAGTCCGGGGATTATTACCACCACTCTGTTTATTGTCTGGATCTGAATAAAAAGACAACAAACGGAACAGTGAGCAAATCCAGCAGTACGAAGAAAGTGAAGCCAGAGATCACCTATTGTCTGGTGAACGGTGTGAGAGAGTTAAATAAAACCTGTCACAACAGCAAGTATTCTTCCGGACATGCGACAGAAGATTACTTCATTACCGGTGCAGCTATTCATGTGCTGAATGGTGAAGTCAAGCTCAGCTACTATGGTAAAGGCAATACCGGGACGTACTCAAAGATTTCTACACTTGTAGCAGATGCGAAGAAGTACAGCACGGATGACTACAATGACAACGGACTGACCAAGTCGATCAGCTACTCTATTTCTCCGACAAAGAGTAAATGGGAAAAGGTGGCTGACGGGTTATACCGCAGTAAGGAGAAGTTTGTCCGCACGAAGAAGGGGACGATCAAAAACATCAAATACACGATCAGCGGTGCTCCGGCAGGTCTTACCACGGGCGAGATCAAAACGGATGCCTCTAAGATTGATGATGAAAACGATCTGAAGAAGTACGATATCTGTGTGGCACAGACGGATGCGTCAAAGGCGTCATCCAATTTTTATCTGTACTGTAATCAGACGGCGATGGATAAGATCACGAAGAATGACAGCACCATTAAAGTAAGGGCAAAAGCATACAGTGATGAAAAGGGTGGTTCCAAGTGGACACCGACCGTTGTGTCTCAGCAGAAGATCACATTTTTGGAAGAGTTTATAGATCAGAAATCGGATGAAGCGACAGTTAAAGTAACATCAAACTACAAGCTGGGAAGTTTTCAGCTTCATAAGACAGATTCTTACAAAGGAACTCCGGTAGCTGGAGCAAAGTATTATCTTTATGAGGATAGTGCCTGCACGGATCTGTTGTGTAAACTGAATGTTACCAATTCAGACGGTTTAGCAGCATCCGGTGTTGAGGTGTTGACAGAATCTAAGTATTACCTGAAGGAAGTAAAAGCTCCGGATGGTTATCAGGTGGATGAAAACGTGTATGAAATCGGACTGGAGTATTTCACACAGTATGATGAGAGTGGAAAGGTTACAAAAGCCGGAAAAATTTTTGAGGCAAAGGAGACACCGGAAACGGTAGGTGTTCTCGTGCAGAAGACGGATTCTGAGTCTGGTAATGTTGTCAAAGGTGCCGGCTTTGCCGTGTTTAAGGATGCTGCCTGCACGCAGAGGGTATTGATGAATGGTGATACCGGAGCAGAAGTACCGGTATTTTATTATGATGAAGATCTGGACGGGGCTGCATCTGAGAAGTTTGTGAAACAGCAGGATGTGTATTATGTGAAAGAGGTGGTTGTCCCGGATGGATACCGTGATGATGGAAAGGTATGGGAAGTAAAGCCGGATTATGGTTCATTCGATACGGTGGAAATGACCAATACACCGATCCGCTGTGATGTATCCGTTGATAAGAAAGACAAAGAAACTTCTGATCCACAGGGGGATGCCAGACTTTCCGGTGCAACCTATGGACTGTATGCATTGGAAACTGTGAATTATCCGGATGGCAGAGGGATCGTATCCTATGCCGGAAACGATAACATCACATCGACTGTGGGGACGGATTTTTACAGTACCGGAACACCGGCAAATGCAGGTGCACTTCTTGCAACAGTGAAGACAGATGAAGCAGGAAATTTTAACTTTGGAAATCTCTATTATGGGAAATATTATATTCAGGAGATCGAGCCAAGTGAAGGATATCTGCTTGATGAAACAAAGTATGAGGTTGACTATTCCAAAGAACCGAATATTCACCAGAACATTTCTGTTACTCGTCATGTGGTGGAAACAGTAAAGAAGCAGCCATTTGAGATCATCAAAGTATCAACCGATGGGGATGATACGGAGACGGATTATGTGGAAGGTGCAGAATTTACCGTGAAACTTCAGTCTGAGATTGATAAGGTGGGATGGGATGCGGCTAAGGTCTATGATACTCTGGTCACTGATGAGAAAGGCTATGCCTGCTCTAAGGAACTTCCATATGGAACATATCTTGTGAAGGAGACAAAAGTACCTCACAATCTGTATAAGACGGATGATTTTACGGTCGAGGTGACTGAGGATTCCAGAACTCCGCAGAGATACCGGATCTTAAACGATGCACCATTTAAGGCATATATCCGGATGGTGAAAAAGGATGCAGAAAGTGGCAATACGATCTGTCTTTCCGGTGTTACGTTCAAGATCAGGAATACAGATACCGATGAGTATGTGGAACAGAAGGTTGGAAAGGATAAAGTGAGTGAATTTACAACCGATGATTCCGGAAAGATCACCACTCCATTGAAACTGAAATATGGCAATTATCAGGTGGAAGAGATCACTGCTCCGGATGGCTATCTGATTTCCGAGGAAGAGTTTCCTTTCGTGGTGGAAAAGGATGGAGCCGTAAAGGTGGAAGAGGACAGTGATGGTGATCCTGTGATCGAAGTTGTGATTGAAGATACTCCGGTAAAAGGAAGTATCAGTATTACCAAAGCCGGTGAGGTACTTACCGGTACAGAGTATGATACGATCGTTGACCGTATTATGAGTGCCATTGATCAAGAGGACCGAAGTCTTGATTTTATCTATGAGGAACAGAATCTTGCGGGGGCTGTATTCCAGTTGATCGCAGCCGAGGATATTTACACACCGGATCATCAGAAAGATGAGAACGGAAAACGCACACTGGAAATGATCAATGGTGTTCCGGCATCTGCAGGAGCGGTTGTTGCCACACTGACTACCGATGAGAACGGGGAAGCATCTATTGAGGATCTTCCGCTTGGCAAGTATCAGGTAGTTGAGATCGAAGCACCAAAGGGATTTGTGCTTTGCGAGGAGCCATTCCCGGTAGAGCTTACCTATAAGGATGACCATACCGATGTGGTTTATGGAAATGCTGATTTTGTGAATGAGAGAGTAAAGACAAAACTCAGTGTGATCAAAACAGATGGTGTGACAAAGAATCCGGTAGAGGGTGCAACTTATGGTGTGTTTGCGAAGGAGGACATTCTTGATGTAAACGGTGAAGTTGCGGTAAAGGCAGACACAATGGTGGATACTGCAGTGACTACTGCCAGCGGACAGGCAATCTTTGCAGCAGATCTTCCTCTGGCAAACTACTATGTAAAAGAAGTGGAATCTCCGGAAGGCTATGTGATGGATGATACGGTCTACGATGTGGACTTTACCTATAAAGATCCTTTGACGGCAGTTCTTGAAAAAGAGATCACGGTTGAAGAGACACCGATCATTGTAGAAGTATCTAAAACGGACATTACAACCGGAAAAGAATTAAAAGGTGCAACTTTAGAGGTGATTGATTCTGATGGTGAGGTATATGCATCCTGGGTAACCGATGGAAAACCGCACCAGTTAGAAGCAATTCCTGCAGGGGATTACACCTTGAAGGAAACCGCTTCTCCATATGGTTATCTGATCGCCAATGAGGTGGAATTTACGGTAGAAGAAACCGGGGAGATCCAAAAGGTTGCAATGTCTGATGAAAGAGTGAAGGGAGCGATTAAAATCTATAAAACGGACAGTAAGACAAAGTCTCCGATCAAGGGAGTAGAGTTTGAACTTCGTAATAAAGATGGAAAAGTGCTTGCAAAACTTATCACAGACAAAAAGGGATATGCTAAAACCGATCTGCTTGATATCGGCACTTACGATGAAGAGGGGAACTTCGAGAAAGATATTCCTTATTATGTCGTAGAGACAAAGGCCGCGAAAGGGTATGTCATTGATACGACACCGCACGAAGTGCTACTTCAGTATGATGACAGTGCCGTGGAGAATGTAGTTTATACACTGAAGCTGAAGAATAAGCCGGAGAAACCGAAACTTCCACAGACCGGTGGAGGTTATAAGCCTTGGCTGTTTGGTGTAGCAGGAGGATTCCTGATCGGTGCGGGGATTTATCTGAACCGTAGAAGGAAAAGAAGAAAAGTTTGATAAAACTTCATATGGATTGTTTAGGGAGAGGCTATGAAAATAACCTCTCCTGTTTATTTGAGAAAGGAATGATAATTATATGATGGATTTTAATATGTTTCAGGAAGTAGTGAAAGACAATATCTTACATTCACTTCCGGCAGAATATAAAGAGGCATCCGTATCCGTACACGCAGTGCCAAAAGTAAATCGGACATTACATGCATTAACGGTAATGCTGCCGGATCACAATAAAGCGCCTAACATTTATCTGGAGGAGATGTATGAGCATTATCAGCAGAATGAGGATATCCAGACTACTTTGGCGGAAGTAGCAGATGCGGTTGTGGAAGCTACGAAAGAGATGAGCAAAGTAAATCCGGTGCTTGATGCTGACAAGATTCAGGACAATGTGGTTCTTTGTCTGGTCAATTCCACACAGAATGAGGAACTTTTAAAGGAGGTTCCCAACAGAAGCTTTCAGGATCTGTCTGTGATCTACCGATGGGTGGTGAATATGGATAGGGATGGAATGCAGAGTATGATCATTACCAATGATTTTGCAGCCGCTCGTGGATTTACAGAGGAAGAGTTATTTCAGCATGCGGTGGAGAATACAAAGCGTATCTGTCCACCAAGAGTAAAGTCAATGCAGGAAGTAATGACAGATATGATAGGCGAAGATGGAATGCCACAAGAATTGCTGGAATCCATGGGAGTGTTTGATGAGATACCTCCGGAAAAAAACTTGTGGGTGATCACGAATGAGATGGGAATAAATGGAGCGGCATCCATGTTATATGAGGAGAATCTTCATAAACTGGCAGAGCAGATAGGAACGGATCTGTATTTGCTCCCTTCCTCTATCCATGAAACCATCGCAGTATCTGTAGAGATGGGAGCTCCGGAGTATTTGGCACAAATGGTTCACGATGTCAATATGACTGCTGTTACCTTGGATGAGCGGCTGTCCAATAATGTATACCACTATGATAAGGATCTCAGAAAGTTGGAGCTTGCCACAGATGTGCCGGAAAAGGGGTTAGACGGTGTTATTGCAGAGCCGCCGATGATCTATGAAAAGGAAGGTCCGGCGAGATAGGAGGCAGACGATGTCAGATCAGAGTGGATACAGTGTAGAGGAATTAAAGAAACTGTTACAGAGTCAGCCGGAAGATACGGTGGTGACGGTAGAGTTTCCGAAAGAAGAGGTGACAGAGGATGAGTCGTGATGCTTTTAAGCTGGATGTGGTAAGTATCCGGCTTGTAAGAGATGCTCCCATTTATTCGGATCAGAAGCTTAACAGCCCGCAGGCTGCCGTTCATCTGGTTGGTGAGGTGCTTTGTGATATGGATCGGGAGCTGGTCTGCGTCATTAACTTAAAAGCAGATGGTACACCAATCAACTGCAGTTTTGTCAGTGCCGGTACACTGGATTATTCCGTAGTAAATCCGCGAGACATGCTCAAAGCCAGTATTTTATCAAACGCTGCCAGATTGATCATGGTGCACAACCACCCTTCCGGTGATCTGACACCATCCAAGGATGATATCCGGCTTACGGACCGGATGCAGAAGGTAACCGGTTTTGTCGGGATTCCATTGATGGACCATATCATCGTGGGAGGCGATAATAAGGAATATTTCAGCTTTCGGGAAAAGGGCATTATGAAGAATCCATGTATTCATCTGGCAGAGGATTATCATTTCATGGACTGGAATGAACAGCTTGTTGCGGAGAAAGGAGAAGATGCTCATGAGATTCACGGAGGAAGAACTTAGGATCGCAAAGTCGGTAGACTTATGTGCTGTGGCGTCTCATCTGGGATATACCGTCCGGCGGATCGGGAAGTACCACACCTTAAAGGAAATGGATTCCATCCGGATCTATAACCGGACACATTGGTTTCGATGGTCCAGAAGGTATGAGAAAGGAGAGAATGGCGGAAGCCAGATTGATTTCTTACGGGTGTTTGCAGGAATGGATGTAAAAGAAGCCGTGTTCTGGCTCCTTGATTTTACCGGGTATAGAAGACTGGAATCAAAGGAAACATTGCATGGTGTTATCTTACCAAACGGGATTGCAGCAGAGGAAAGAAAAGAGTTTGTACTTCCGGAGTATGCCGGGAGCAACGCTTATCTGTATGACTATCTGGTGAATCAGAGAGGAATTGCTAAAGAGGTGATAGATCATTTTGTGAATGCCGGCATCCTTTATGAAGCAAAGAAATATCACAATGTGGTATTTGTGGGAACGGATGCAAGCGGCACTCCGAAGTTTGCCAGTATGCGAGGAGTGTTTGACCGGAATGGCAAGAACTTTAAGTGTGATGTGGAGGGCAACGACAAACAGTATGGATTTCATTTACACCGGGAGGCTTGTATTGAGATCGTGGTGTTTGAAGCGGCGATTGATCTTTTAAGCTATATGACGATCTATCCGGATAAGCAATGCGACCTGCTTGCACTTGGAATGGTTGCAGATGTTCCTTTGGAAAGGTATCTGAAGGATTATCCGGCTATCCGCAGGATCAGTTTTTGTTTGGATAATGATGAACCCGGACAGAAGGCAGAACAGCAGATGATGGAAAAGTACAAAGAGCTGGGGTACTCAGTGACGGGCAGAATAGTTCCGTCAGAATATAAAGATGTGAATGAATGGCTTGTTTCTGAGCGGAAAAATAAGATGCTATCAAATCCTATAGAAAAACGCTTCAAATAATAGCACTTTCTATATCATTTTTGAAGAAAGATAGCAAAAACTATATATCTGCCGGAAACAGGAAGAATGTGTGCTATCAAAAGCTATATATTTTGAGAAAAGCTGATAGCAGAAACTATATATTTTTTGGATTTTGCTATCAAAAACTATATCACGAACAAATCCGGGTGATGAAAATGCTATCATTTATTATATCATTTAAGGGAAAATGCTATCAGATTCTATATATTTTGGGAATTTTGATAGCATTTCCTATATCATTTGGAATCTTTCGTGAGAAATAGGGGGTTTTAGGTGGCGCAGCCCCTAACCAGACAGCCAAAATCTTTTTTTGCTGGCATTTTGTGACACAAAATGCGTATCTGGCGAAACCACAAAGGCGTGGTTTCCGAACTCCCGGGGAAATGTAACCTGAAAGTTGGCACGGATAAAGAAAAGGAGGTGTACCGGAAGATGAGCGATGTATATGAGATCAAACAACCGTCGGAGCTTTTGATCACGATCAACGCACTGCAGTCAGAGATCAAACTTTCCAAAGAGGATGCACAAGTGATCTTTGGCTATATGCAGGGGCATGATTTTATGCTCACATTGGATGATGGAAAGCTGATGCGTGTGGATATTTCAGAAGAAAACGGTCAGCGTGTTCCTTATACCATGGATGAGGTAATTGATCTGGTCTGTGAATGGAATTATGAACAGTTAGAGGAAGCAAGGGCGGTTGTCGATCATCCGAAAGATTTTGCGGAATATTGTGAATATAAGTTTACCTATGATGCACTGAAGGAAGATGAGACGGCATTGAATCAAATGTTTGCCCAGACAATTTATGGTCGTGATGTGAGAAATGTTGCGAGAGCCATGATCGGGCAGGCGGGAGGACAGATGCCGGAAGCATTGGCGGTCCATGAAGATATGAAGTATCAGGATGCAGCACATAGGGAAGAAGGGAGGAAGCGCTGATGGCGAAAGATGTGGTAAAGCATTATCGTCTGACGACAGATGATGCCGCTGCTTTTCGTAAAAAGGCAGAAGAAGCGGGAATGACAGAATCCGATTATTTCCGCTTGCTGATCACACAGCAGCCCAGTGATTATCCGGAGATCCGTGGTGGAATCAAGGTGTTGATCAATGAGGTCAACCGGATCGGAGTCAACATCAATGAGATTGTGTTTAATAATAACTCTAATCTGTATCGTACTGCGGATAAGGAAAGACTCATTGCCTATATGCGGCGTTTGAACGAAACGCTGGCAAAGGTGGTGGACGACTGTGGCTATCACTAAGATTCTTACGATCAATGACTGTGGGAGAAAGTTTGCCGGGAGGCATTTGCAGACGGCGATTACTTATATTATAGATCCGAACAAGACGCAAAATATGCGTTATGTAACGGGGATTAACTGTCAGCCGGAAAAGGCATTTGACCAGATGCTTGCAACAAAGCAGAAGTTTGGAAAGACAGATAAAAGGCAGGGGTATCACATCATCATTTCTTTTGAGGAAGAAGATGTGGAACCAGGGACTGCTTTCGAGATCATCCGAAAATTTGCGGAAGAATATCTTGGTCAAGGCTATGAAGCGATCTATGCGGTGCATGATAATACGGCACATACACACGGACACATTATTTTTAACAGCGTGAATGGTATTACCGGAAGAAAGTACCGCTATGAAAAAGGAGACTGGGCAAAGGTGATCCAGCCGATCACAAATCGTTTGTGTGAGGAATATGGTCTTGCCACGATGGAGATTGAAATGGCAGGGCAGCACAAGAATGAATATTACAAGGACTGGAACGAGTTTCGGGATGGTAAGCTGATCTGGAGAGATATGATCCGGCGGGATCTGGATGCGTGTATCTTGCAGTCCGATGATATGGAAGAATTTCTTGATATGTTAAAAGAGATGGGATACGAGATCAAGCAGAATAAATATCTTGCTGTAAAACCACCGGGGATGCAGCGGTACTGCAGATGTAAATCTCTGGGGGAAGAATATACGGAGGATAGGATTGAACAGAGAATTGCTTTGGAAGATCTGAAATCCTATGCAAACAGATCAGAGAAAGAGTTTATTACGGTTCCGGAAGATGAGTTTTTGCTGAGAACGAAGCTCACCGGAATACAGAAGACCTACTATGCGAAGGTGTGCAGGATTCGTAAATTGAAACGGCTTCCTTACAGCAAGGCTTGGCAGTATAAGAATGAGATCCGGAAGCTGAATGAATGTCATGACCAGTATATGTTTCTGGTAGAGAATGAGATTCATACATTGCCGGAACTGGTGGCTGCCTGCAGCAACCTAAAAGAAAAAGAGGCAGAAAGCAGACGGGAGCGGCGCAGTCTTAGTAAAGAAGAAAAGCGGTTTTCAGGATTATTTCGGACAGCAGAGGAGATGGAGCAGTTACAGCCTGCGTACCATAGTTATCTGGAAGGGGATGAGTTCTTTGAGAAGGAATATCATGCTTATGAATCCCTGAAGGAGAAACTAAAAGAACAGGGATATACGAAAGAGCAGGTAGACATGATCCAGAACGGAATCCATAACCGGATCGCTGAGAATTATGAGAAGCGGCAGGCAGTGTATCGAAGGCGAGTCATTGCAGAAAAGATGATCACAGAATTAACGGATCGCATGGAAAAACAGCGAGAGCAGAAGATGATTGAGAATAGAGAAAGAGAAACCAGACAGCCAAAACGGTAGGTTGTCTTTTTTTATGGAAAGGATGGTACAGAATATGGAGAATGAGGTATTAAAAAGTCCCAGTGAATTTGATGTCAGCAGTGCCATTAAGAAATGGCGTTCACAGGGATTTTCCAAGGAAATGATTGAGCTTGCCAGAAATGACATGTCAGAATACGGGATGCCATTTAAGCAGGTATCAATCTATATGGATGTAAAGCTTTCTGCCGGACAGGCAGAGCAGTTGTCACAGGCACTGAGGAATGAGGTTAATGAAGATTTTGTGAGACATCTGGTAGAGGGAGGATACAGTGCAGAACAGATTAAGACAATCCTGCGTTTCACGTCAGAGGTTCCAGTGGATGTGATCGAGAAGAATGTTACTTCGGATATGAAAGCGCATGCAATCAGTAAGGCGCTTCAGGCAGTAAAGGATAGTCTGGCAGAAGCAAAGCAGGCGGTGCCGGAGGAAAACGAAAAGGTAAAAGAGGTACTTGATTCGATCAGTGAGCAGTTATCCGCTTTATCGCAGAATGCGGAGCTGATTGAGAAGGTCAGTAAAAAGCTGGATGAGATGCCAAAAACTGAGTCGGTGGATGAGGAGAGTATCCGCAAGGAGTATGAAGAAAAGCTGGAGCAGAAAGAAGCAGAACTTTCCACACAGCAGGATCAGCTCAACAAACTGATGAAAACGAAAGCAGAGCTTACCAGAAAAATGGAGCAGATGCAGGAGGAGAATCAGTCGGTTTCTAAACTTCGTGAAAGTATGGATCAGGAAATGGATGAGTACCGGAAGCAGAAAAACCAGATCCTTGATGAGAGAGACGATGCTTTGCGGGAATCACGAAATCTGCGAAAGGAGATGGAAGAGATGAAGCGGACGATCGGGGAACTGGAAAAACAGATCAAAGAAAGGAATAGCAGAGAACTGGAGCGGCAGCTTTTGAACCAGACTTATCAGACGCAGTCTGTGGAGGATGTGGAGCGGACGGTGCCCGTGAATGACGACGTAGCAGAAGAAAAGAAAAAGACACCAGGATGGCAGGCTGGTTATCAGGCGGTTGTCCCAAACCGTTATGGGGGAACACAGATCGTGCAGATAGAACACATCCGTAAGAAAGGACCGGAGCATCTGTTAGCCCTTGCCGGGAAGAAGTGTTTTCGCAGTAAAGCCAAATATAATCTGATCCAGCAGATGAAAGAAGCAGACCTTTCCAAAAGCCAGATGGAACAGATTCAGGTAGCGATTGAGTCCGGTCTTACGGATACGGAAGTGTCGGACATCATAAACAGTGGTTTTGATGTGGAAGAGATGGCGCAGGCGATTCAGATCCTGCTTGCAGATAAGATGTACCAGTAGGAGGCGGTAATTGATGTCGAGAGAAGAACAGGTAATTGAGGAAAAGTTGGAAAATCTTTTGAATGCGATCATTATCTATCGTGATGTAGAAAAGAAAGCATTGCAGAGGATCACAGAACTTCTTGCAAAGAAGGGAATCACGGTCAGTACATCGGAGTTATCAAAGATGGATGAACAGGCAATTCGTGAGAAACTTCGTGAAACAGCCGAAACAAGAAGGCAGGAAGAAATGGCAGTGGCTGAAAACCATGCCTATGAAGTGAGAGAGGAGGAGCGTGGATGTCGGAGATAAGTGATGCAGTACAGATTATCCGTGTCGGCTACGATACGATTGAGATTGCCATGAAAGTAGGAAGCGGCTCCATTGAGATGATGCAGAAAGCCGTGAATCTTCTGATCGGTCTTTTGGAACATGAAAAGACGATGGGTAAGACCAATCTGAAGGGATTGCTGGAAAAAGGTGGAGACATACAGGTACTTACTTTTGCTGATGAGGACTTAAAAAAGTTTCAGAAGCTGGCAAAGAAATACGGCATTTTATATTCTGTGATGCCGGATGCAGATAGAAAGGATGGGATCACGGAGGTGCTTTTTCATAGTGAAGCGGCACCGAGACTTCGTATGATCTGCCAGAAGTTAAAGAACGGTCGTATGTTTGATATGGACGAATATCTGAAGAATGGCAACGAGGAGCAGTTGAATCAGCTTCTTGATTTTCTGGAGAAAGAAAAAAAGGGAAAAAAGAGTCTCCACACGGATGTAACTGAACCAATCCTTGACGGGCTGATCGAAAAGGTTGGTCACTATGCTATGGAGAAAAAGGCGATCCGTGTGGAGGATATTCAGAATGATTTCCAGATGGAATCCAAGCAGGCTGAAGATGTGCTCCATAAGTTAAAGACGATTGGTGTTGTGTCGGAACCGGACGGACAGGGAAATTATCCGGTGGTGATGGATCAGGAGTCTTTTGAGAAGAGGATCAACAGATACCGGGAATTATCAAACCGGATGCGTCAGATTGCTGCGGCAAAGAATACAGCACTGACGGACATTACGATCACGAAGCAGTTGATCGCTGCGGAGAATGACCATGCGGTGAAAACCAGAGTACCGGGGATGTATGGCAGCAATGTGGGTTATATCTGGATCAGAAAAGAGGACATTATGGAAATTCACAATGGAAAGACGCTTCTTACTTATCTGGATAAGGAAAAGGATTATAAGATCTATTCCGAGGATAACCGTGTCCTTTATACCATGAAGGGAGAAGATCTGTATGCCAAGCATTATGACCGGGTGGAGCGGACGGTCAGAGAAAGATATCAGAAAGTGAAACAGTCACCGGATAAGAATGTGATCCGTACCCACAGCGAAGTAAGGAGGAGATAGTCATGCAGACAACAAAGAAGAAACCGAATATTTTGCTGATCGTGCTTGGAGCTGTGCTTGCCTCCTATCTAGGTTATCTTGTGGCAGGAGCATGGAGGGAGGGCATTGAGTTTAATGCTTTCCTGGAACGGTTCGAGATGGTATGTGCCTATCCCTTAAAGGATTATTTCAATGAGTACACGTTCCGCATGATAGGCTATGCACTGGCTGCCTATGCGATTGGTGTGGTGATGTATTATACCAGTCAGCGAAATTATATGCCCGGAAAGGAATTTGGTACTTCCAAACTGGCAAATGTGAAACAGGTTAATAAGGTATTAGCGGATAAAGAGGAGACAAATAACCGTATCCTAAGTCAGAATGTGCGTATGAGTCTGAATACCAGACAAACGAAGTTAAATAACAATATGCTGATCATCGGTGGTTCCGGAGCAGGAAAAACCTTCTATGAGGTAAAACCGAATCTGATGCAGATGAACAGTTCTTTTATTATCACCGATCCAAAAGGAGAGATCCTTCGCAGTACCGGAGCGATGTTAAAAGCGAATGGTTACAATGTAAAAGTGATCAACCTGTTGGAGATGGACAAGTCGGATTGTTACAATCCATTCTCTTATATAAGAGAAGAAACGGATGTGGTCAAGTTGATCACAAACATTATGAGTAATACGACACCAAAGGGATCGACTCCGAGCGATCCTTTCTGGGAAAAGGCAGAGGGCTTATTTTTACAAGCTCTCTTTTATTATGTCTGGCTGGAGGAAAAGCCGGAAAAAAGAAACTTTGCTACTGTATTAAAGCTGATGGGAGAAGCGGAAGTGACCGAAAAAGGGAAGCCATCGCCACTTGATGTCCGGATGAAATTTCTGGAGGAAAGCAGTCCGCTTGGCTTAAATCATCCGGCAGTGAAGCAGTATAACAAGTGTATGCGTGGTGCCGGAGATACGGTTCGTTCCATTATTATCAGTGCCAATTCCAGACTGGCAACATTGGAGAATAAGCAGGTTCTTCGCCTGTTATCAAAGGATGAGCTTAATCTGGCAGAGCTTGGTGTAGGAGTAAATGGAGATGCGGAAACGAAAACAGCATTGTTTTGTGTGATCCCGGATTCGGATAAAACCTATAATTTCATTATCGGTATGCTATATACACAGATCTTTCAGGAGCTGTATTTTCAGGCGGACTTTAACTGTGGAGGCAGACTTCCGATCCATGTCACATTTATGCTGGACGAATTTGCAAATGTTGCCCTGCCGGATGATTACTGTTCCTTGCTTTCTACGATGCGGTCCAGGGAGATTTCTTCTGTGATCATCATTCAGAACTTAGCACAGCTAAAAGCGTTGTTTAAGGACACTTGGGAAACGATTCCCGGTAACTGTGATACGCTGGTGTATTTAGGAGGAAATGAACAGAGTACCCATGAATACATCTCAAAGCTGCTCGGAAAGTCTACGATTGATAAGAAATCCAGTGGCGAAACGAGAGGACGGCAAGGCAGCTCTTCCAGAAACTATGATGTCCTTGGAAGAGAGATTATGATGCCGGATGAAGTACGCAAGATGGACAATAAAAAGTGTCTGATCTTTATCCGTGGATTTGATCCGATCCTTGATGATAAGTTTAGCCCGTTCGGACATCCGATGTTTGCTCAGAGTGCAGATGGTGAGGGAGAGCCGTATGTGCGTGTAAGAAATAGCGTGTCGGAAGATTCTGTTACAGAACCGGCATTTACCATCTTAAACGATAAGGCATTATCCTATTATGAGGAGCTGCAGAAAAAAGGGGAACAGGTATATATTGATAAGCTGTCCTATGAGGAATTCTTACTGCTTGGGCAGGTGGATCTAAAGAAACGGTTTATGGATATGGATGAAGCACAGACTGTAGAGGAATTTCATGAGGAACAGGCGAAGGAGCTTATGTATGCACAGGATGAAAAGGAAGAAGCATCTAATAACATTCCATACCGTCTGATGCATATGTCCTTTACGAAGGAACAGAAAGCGGAGTTACAGAGGGCAATGGATGTGCGTGTGCCAAAGGATATCATTCTTTCGTATTTCTATCCGGATACACCGGTCACAAGGATGATGGAGATCCGCAGACAGTACGAAAGTGCACAGTGATGTGTTAGAGAGGAAAGGAGTGATGGATATGCAGACGCATCAGAGAAAGCCTGATTTTATGTAATAACGGGGTATCCCCGATCAAATATAAGAAAGATAAGTGGATGGAGTTGATCCATCCGGTGGAGACAAGCCGGATAGATGAACTCTATCCATTTTTTGTCTCCGTTTTTATTTGGAAAGGAGATTTTCGACTATGAGAAATAAGATGAAACGATTTGGAAAGAGAGTGCTTCTGCCGGCAATGGCAGCAACCATAATGACGATGGCAAGTGTATCTACGAAAGTTTATGCCGCCGGAGGAGACGGAGGCGGTACTGCAGCCGTGACAAAGCCTTTAGATAACTTAAAGACTCTGATCATTGCTGTAATTGGTGCTGTAGGTGTCATTATTCTGGCGAAGAATGTGATGGAGTTTGCACAGGCATATCAACAGCAGGATTCTTCTACGATGAATTCTGCACTCAAAGGAATCGTAGCAGGAGTTATGATGGCGGGCATTTCGTCCGTGCTGACATTTCTTGGATTCTAAGAAAGAGAGAGGTGAAATGACATGGACATTTTTAAGCTGGGGGATAAGATCTTAGATCTTCTGAATGTGATCTTCGCATTCTGGAATAATCAGGTATCCCTCGTATTTGCACTTCTTGGTCAGTCACCTACTGCCTTTAAGGACGGGAAACCGTGGGATGTCATTGAAGGACTGGAGCCGGTCTTTGTGGCAGTAGGCTCCTCTTTGGTGGTGCTGTTCTTTGTAATCGGCTTTTGTTCGGAGAGCATCGACATACGGGAGGAGATGCGGTTTGAAGTGATCCTTCGTATTCTGATCAGGCTTGGACTTGCGGAATATCTGGTAGCCAATAATGTCACGATCATGAAAGCGTTTTTCCAGTCGGTGGGAGCATTGGTAGGACTCATTGCCGAGGGGGACAGAATAGAGCTGAAGGTTGCCACAGAGCAGGCAGATGTGATCAAGAATCTTGGTTTTGGAGAAAGTCTGATCATGCTGATCTTAGCATCACTGTTATCCATCATTGTGATCATCTGCGGCTTCTTTTTGATCTACACGGTATATTTCCGCTTCTTAAAGCTGCTTGTGATCGTGCCTCTTGGTTCTATCGCATTTTCAACAATGAGCGGAAACCGGGTGGTGGCACATACCTGTGCGACATACTGCAAGTATTTTCTGTCGGTATGTTTTGAGGCAGTGACGATGGCATTGGCGATCGTGGTATGTAATGCATTTATCAATGCAGGACTGCCGAGTTTTGCCGGAGATTATGCAGACTGGACGAAAACATTGATTTATTTGTGTGAAATGACTTTTACGGTGGCACTTACCGTGGGGAGTGTGAAAGGAGCACAGAGTTTAACCAGTAAGGCACTGGGATTATAGGAAAGGATGAGAAATATGCCAGAGATTATGAAATATAACAGCGATTTTACAGGAGAGGTTTCTTTGACAGCAACTGTGAGGGGGTATATGAACAATAACCGGCTGTATATTGGGCTGAATGAAGGACCGGATATGTTTGCCAATCTGACGGTAAACATTGACGCACCCTGCCCGGAATATTGTGCGTATGTGGATACCAACAACCTGTCAAAGGCTGAGGAGTTTATAAATGACAATGAGCTTGGAGAGTTCTCCGGATTCACGGCAGTCAGTGGTTATCATGAATATCCGCTTTATACCTTTGATCCGGACAGGCTCAGAGAAATTGATCCGGATGGAATGCGTTGCTACGAACAGATCAATGGTCTGGAAGCAGAGAAAACAGAAGAAAGAGAACAAGACAGAGGAGGGCGTTAGCATGGTTATAGAAGTAAATAAGAATATTGATAATTACAAGGAATCAGTTGTTCTTGGTCTTACCGCCAGACAACTGATTTTTTCTATTATTTCTCTGATCGTAGGAGGGGGTATCGTGCTTCTTACTTATCCGTATGTGGGGCTGACAACCAGTGCTTACATTGCAATTCCGGTGGTTGCACCGATTGCATTGACCGGGTTTTATTCCTACAACGGCATGACTTTTGTGGAAATGATGAAATTAAAGCTGCACTTTGCTTTTGGCAACCGGACGCTGACTTATATTTCCACGGAAGGGCAAATGTCAGATTTTTCGTCAGATCAGGCGGAGAAGGGAAAGCAGAAGAAAGCCGGCAGCACGGATAACAAGGGGGATTTTAAGAAAGCACAGAAAAAGATGATTTTGATGATGATACTGATGGCAGTGTTTATCGCTGCAGTGGGTGCGGCTGCTTATTGGTACAAGTATTTGAGATAGGAGGAGATGCAGATGGGATTATTTGCAGACGGATTTAAGGAGTTAAAAAAGGCGAGTGTGCCATTATATAAGACTCCCAAATCCATTCAGGAAACAATAGAGATTATGAAGGTGGCGGAGAATGGAATTTTTGAAGTGAGCAGAAATCACTTCAGCAAATGTTACCGTTTCCGGGACATTAACTATACCACCACGAATGAGGAGGAGCAGATTGACATTTTTGAGCGATACTGCAAGTTCTTAAATTCACTGGATTGTAACTTTAAGATCACTGTGAACAACAAGAATAAAGATATGCAGAATCTTCGAGAAGAGATTTTATTACAGTATCAGTATGATGAATTCGACAAATTCCGCAGGATCTACAACGAGATCATTGAGGATAAGATCCGAGAGGGCAGACAGGGGATCGAGCAGGAGCGTTATCTGACACTGACGATCGAGCGAAAGAACTTTGAGGAAGCAAAGGCACAGTTTGCCACTCTGGAGGCAACGATCCATAAGGCGTTTGGAGAGCTTGGCACAGACATTGTGGCATTAAGCGGCAATGAGCGGATCAAAGTGCTTCACGATTTCTATCATCTTGGCGAGGAGGAAGGATTTTCTTTTGATCTGAAACACGCCAGAAAAGTAGGAGCGGATTTCCGCAATGATCTTTGTAACGGGATGCTGAAATACTTCCCGGATCATATCGAGGATGAGGGAAAGTATATCCGGGCAATGTTTATTAAAAAGTATCCGAGCAGTCTGTCAGACCGCTTCTTAAATGAGATTACATCTCTTCCGGTTCATTCCATTACCAGTATTGATGTGGTTCCAATCCCGAAGGATCTCACCACGAAAACCCTGCAGAAAAAGTATCTTGGTATCGAATCAGATATTATCAAGCAGCAGCGTGTGAGAAACAAAAACAATGATTTTTCTACGGAAATCTCATATGCGAAGCGTACCGAGAAAAAAGAGATTGAGGAGATCATGGATGATGTCCGCGAAAATGACCAGTGTCTTTTCTATGTGGCAGTGACATTGATCATCGTGGCAGAGAGTAAGGAGGAACTGGAGAGTGTGACGGAGACGGTGGAAACCATCGGGAAACGAAACTCCGTAACCATTGATACACACTATCTGAAACAGAGAGAGGCATTAAATACGGCACTTCCAATCGGGGTACGACAGGTGGAAACCATGCGTACCATGCTGACACAGTCGGTGGCTGTTTTAATGCCTTTTAATGTGCAGGAATTAAATGCCGTTGGTGGAAATTACTACGGAATCAACCAGATCAGTAAGAACATCAATGTGGGAAACCGCAAAGGTCTGATCAACGGTAATGGTTTTATCTTTGGTGTACCGGGTTCCGGTAAATCATTCTTTGCAAAGCAGGAAATGGGAAATGTGTTCTTAAATACACAGGATGATGTGATCGTTATTGATCCGATGAATGAGTATTTTGACATTGCGGATACATTTGGCGGGGCGATTGTGAATTTATCTGCCTATACGAAGAACTATGTGAATCCGTTAGATGCCGATCTTGCCCATATGAATGAGAGGGGTATTCGTGACGTGATCGCAGATAAGTCAGAATTTATGTTAAGCCTTTGTGACCAGCTTCTTGGCAACGCATTGAACCAGAAGCACCACAGTATCATTGACCGCTGTATTCGTGAATTGTATATGCAGGCGTGGAAAGTAAAGAAAGTCCCTGTTATGACGGACTTTTATCATATTTTGAAGTCGCAGAAAGAGATGGAGGCACAAGAGCTTGCTTTATCTTTGGAACTTTTTGTAGAAGGTTCCCTTAATATCTTTAACCATCAGACCAATGTAGATGTGGACAACCGTTTTACAGTATATGGCATTCAGGATCTGGGAAGCCAGCTTGCTCCGGTGGCAATGCTTGTGATGATGGAAGCAATCCAGCAGAGGATCATTGACAATGGAAAGCGTGGTCGTGCGACATGGCTTTATATTGATGAGTGTCATGTGCTCTTAAACAGTGATTACAGTGCGACTTATTTACAGCAGTTATGGAAGAAAGTGAGAAAGCAGGGAGGTCTTTGTACCGGTATCACTCAGAATGTGGTTGATCTGCTGCAGAACTATATTGCGATGACACTGCTTTCCAACAGCGAGTTTGTAGCATTGTTAAAACAGGCAAATGTGGACAGTGCCAAGTTAGCAGAAGTAATTGGAGTATCGGATGCGCAGCTTCAGTATGTGCATAATTCTCCAAGCGGAACCGGATTGTTGAAATGTGGCAGTGTGGTCATTCCTTTTGATAATCAGATCAGTAAGGACAGTGATCTTTACAAACTGTATAACACAAATATTCATGAGAAGATTGCAATGGGAATGGTTGGTGAGGACAGTATCTTTCACGGGTATCATTCGGATGAAGCACCGGAAACAGATGTCAAGATCTATGAGCCTGTACGAAGTAAGGAAAAGAAAGAGCAGGATAACTGCTGGCTGATTTATGAATAGGGAAAAGAGAGCCGGAGGAGCAATTCTCCGGTTCTTGTTTTAAGGTGGTGAAGAACGAATGAAGATTAGAAAAGTTGAGGAAAAGCCGATGGTTCTTCATACCAGGAAGAAACCGACGCTTCATATACAGAAGAAAAAGAAACCGGTAGGAAATGATAAGTCAAAATCCTATATTCAGGTGCGAGGAAAAGGCAGAGGGGATAAAAAAGAAAAAGCAGATTCTTCCGTAAAGGTTCGTAACCGAAAACTCTATACGATGGCATCTGTCAGTGTGAAAAAGGCATCGGAGCAGATGGATGGAGGGGAGGAGATCCGGGATAGTGTGGAAATGATCCAGACAGCAGTCTATCCGGTGCAGACAGCAGCCGAAAAGGGGAAACAGCTTTACCGGAGAAAGAAGCAGCGGGACAGAAGTAGTCAGAAAAAGAGAAGCAGCAGAGTACATTCTGACACGGAACATACTCAGGTTGCCAATAAGATGCGGCGAAAGGCGGCAGGCAAGAAGAAAGAGACAGACAGGAACGGGAAGAAGAACAGCAGGCAGGGCGGTTCCGGTGTCCACTCTTTTGTGAAAAGTCAGATGTTAAATTCGTTTCTGGATAAATTTTCAACAGAGAAAGAGTTTTCTCAGGACGGATTGATAGAAGGCACAATAAAAACAGCAAAGGCTGCTGCGATGATGGCTGTGCAGATGATTATGACGGCATTAGCTCCTGTTTTATTAGGTCTTTTTGCGGTGGTTGGGATTATCGGTGTGATCGTGGTTGCGGTGATCGCAGTAATTTATAATTCACCGTTATCTATCTTTTTTCCACAGCCGGATACGGGATATGACAGTCCGCGCACCGTGCTTTGTGAATATTACAAGGAATTTAATGAACAGATCATGAAATTGGAAAAGGATGATTATGTCATTACCTATCAAAACACGGAGGATGGTGCTCCGGTGTCTAACTTCAATGATACGCTCATGGTGTATATGGTGAAGTACGGGACCGGGCAGGCTGGATTTGTGATGGATGAAGAGGGAAAGAAGAATCTGAAAAAGGTGTTTGATGAGATGAATTATTATGATTCTTCCAGTAGCACAGCACAGATTCCGGCAGGGGCATCCTTAGGAGAAGTAGTGACAACCGGATACTGCAGTTGTTCCATCTGCTGTGGTCAGTGGGCGGGAGGTCATACGGCATCCGGAACGGTTCCAAAAGGAAATCATACGCTTGCCGTGGATGCCCACAGCCCGAAAGTGCCGATGGGAACCAAGATTGTAATGAACGGTCATACCTATAAGGTAGAGGATACCGGAAACTTTGCAAGATATGGAACAGACTTTGATATTTATTTTGATACTCATGCCGAGGCACAAGCATGGGGAAAACGGAAAGTAAAGGCATATCTTGCAGATGGTGATGAAAATACGGTTGAGGTTTCCATGTCCGGAACCTTGGTGCACAACCTGACTTATGAGGACTATATCGCTCTTGATAAGTTAAGTGATGACCAGGTGAAGTTATTAAAAGAAATGATGGATTCGGATCTGTGGGATTCTTACTATGATGTGGCAGGCGGTGGAGCCGTGGCAGAACTTGCCATGACAAAGATCGGGTGCCATTACAGTCAGGAAAGACGATATGAGGAAGGGTACTATGACTGCAGTTCACTGGTGCAGAGGCTGTATAAAGAGGTTGGTATCAATCTTCCGGCAACTGCTTCCACACAGGGAGAATACTGCTATCAGAATGCCATGATCATCAACAAAAAGGATCTGAAACCGGGAGATCTGATCTTTTATTCGTATAAAGAAAACGGAGAATTTCGGAATATCTCTCATGTAGCAATCTATGTTGGGGATGGAAAGATGGTACATGCAGCGAACGAAAACCGGGGTGTGGTGTTAGATCCCCTTCGGACAAACCATGTGGTATTTTATGCCAGACCGTATTAGTGGCTGGCAGATGGAAAGGAGCAAGTGTAATGAAAGCAGAGGATATGGTAATGGTGATTGAAAACAGAAAGGGACAGGAAACAAATTCACTTCTGACTTTTGATGATTTTATAAAGCAGCATATTGTTCCATTTGCGAATGATAAGTTGGAAGCAGTTTTTATGGCAAGAGAACTTATGGACATACGAAGCAAAAAGATTGATTCATGGGCGGATTGGTATCACTCCGCAAATCAGTCATTTTATGCCAGAATCTGTGCAAATAGTCAGGAGATTAGTTATTTTTTGTGTGGAACCTTTAATGATGATAAGAACTTTCGATTTGATGAAGATATCAGCAGTAAAGAATGCTTGGAAGAACTTCGCAGCAGAGGAATGACAACAGATGGAAAGCACACGGTTGGTCAATATTCTTATCAGGAGCTGGGAAGGGATTTGGCTGTTGGAGAGATTCTTCACAACTTTAATGGATGCGATTATAAACTGCTTGAAAGATTTTCGGAGCATAATCTTTTATTGATGGATATCTCTTCAGGACAGTTTTTAGTTGGAATTGATACGAGGTTGTACCTGCGGCAGCCGAAGTTTGCACCGGAGAAACAGGAGGGTGAGACTGGAATTGAATGGGGACATGGTCTGTATCTGTCCAATATGCCGTCGGTAATTGATTTTGCGAGACTCAAAAGAGAGTACAGCAAGCCGTATCAGATCGAGGGCAGGGAGTTTGACATTGAGATCCGTGAAATTTTGTCCCGTGTCGAGAATATCAAGGCAGACACATTGGGAGATGCGATTGATAAGGCAATGGAAATGTATGAACGCTCTGAGGTTGTTCTGAATGCAGACGATTATAAGGGAGTAGACTACATTCCTGTGAAGCATACACAGAGATAGGAGGATGGCGTATGAGCGTAGATTATAAAGCAAGAATTATTTACGCCGATGTCATTGATAAGGTTACAAAGACAGAAGAGGCATGGAAAGATGTATGTAGGCTGGCAGGGCAGATTTACCGTTATGAGTTTGATAATGTCTTAATGGTATATGCCCAGAAGCCGTCTGCAACATTGGTGGCAGACTATGATTCATGGAAAAAGGTAGACCGTTATGTGAAACGGGGCAGCAAGGGAATTGTGGTGTATCCATCTAGGGCACTTAGTAAGTCCTATATCCGGCATGTCTTTGATATCAGTGATACCGGAGGGAGAAAAAGAGAGCTGACATGGAGCCTTGCAGGAGATAATCTGGAGCAGTTTGTCAGTTATCTGGAAGAGACAGGAGCAGTAGAAAAGCAGGAGGGGAATCTAAATAAAGACCGAATGTTTGTTCTAAAAGACTTTACAAAATCACAAATTGAAGGCATAATAAAAGAAGATTTCAGAGAGCGTTTTTCTGAGGTCGAAACGCTTACAGGGCGTGTGATAATTGGCGAAGAGAAAGAAACGCCGGAGCTTGCGGCACGGGAACTGATCTATAACAGTATTCTTTATGTCGTAGGAACAAGATGTGGTTTTGACTTGTCTAGCAAAGAACAAGATGTGAGTCAGATTGTAAAGATCAAAAGAGAAGATGATATTTACGCACTTGGTACTCTGGTATGTGACGTCTCCTGTACTGTTCTTAGAAACATTAACCACAGTATATCGCAGATGAAGCGAGAAAGGAGTATGCAGCATGGATACGATCGAGCTGACTTATCACGAAGGGAAGGACGGAATGCTGTATCCGAACATCACAGCGGAGCCGGACACAGGACGGACACTAGGGAAGTTCGGAATCATGGCAGCGGATTATCTGAAGGAGAATTATTACAGCCGTTACCGCAGTCTGATCCGGTTCGGGAGACTGACGGAAGTATTATCGAAAGTGGAGGAGGAAGCGAACCAGCTTCTGGAGCAGATCATGGAGAAGTATCTGAAAAGCCACAAACCGAAAGATCCGGCATCGACCATGGAGATGTGGGAGATCCGGGAGCAGGGACAGCGGATGGCAGAGGAGATCGTTCTTCACCAGATCGTGAACAAATATCACTAGAAACCGAACAAGAACTGAATAGAGAGCTGAATGAACTGGATTCATTTGGCAGTGAAGAAAGAGAAGCCACTTATCATCAGGCTTCTCTTTTTGAGTTTATGGGGACACCAGCAGTCGGACTTCCTGATCGTGCTGCCAGTACATTTATGGATGAACTGAGAGCACAGGAAGAAGCTGCCAGAGCATCGGGAAAATATACCTACCTCAATCCCAAAAAGGAGAAAAACATTCCTCATGAATTTGTGGTGCAGACATTGCTTCGTGGAAGTGGATTTCAGAATGGAAAAGAGAGAATTTATGGATTCTATCAGAACATTACAGATAAAAAGGAAAGAGTGTCAGCCATCCGGAAGGAATATGGACAGGGTGGTGCCGGCTGGCCACTGGAAGGTTACGGACTGCATGGATATGATACCTTTCACGGGAAAGGACTCCGGCTGCAGTGGAGAGATGAGGAAGGCGAAAAGGAAGGTTATGTAAGCTGGACAACCATTGAGGCAGAGATTGGTGCACTGATCTTAACCGGGGACTATTACCAGCCTGTGATAAAGGAGGATATCGAACCGGATTACGAGGAAGAAGATGAAGTCATTGATGCAGAGTATCGGGAGATTCTTGAAGAGGAGGAACATGAGCTTACCGATGATGAGATTGAGGAAATCTTAGAGGAAGACCGTAGGCGGGCGGATGAACGCTATGAGGCAGAGCATCCCGAAGAATATCCGGTAGAGAATTATCACATGGATTCTTTTACGGAAACCCATGCCGGTCCCAAGGCACGATTTGACTGGAACATTACGGCGATCAAAACCTTGAAAAAGGTGGAGAGTGAACACCGTCCGGCAACGGTAAAAGAACAGGATATTTTAGCCAGGTATGTCGGCTGGGGTGGACTGCCGCAGGCATTTGATCCGGATAACGATAGTTGGAAACAGGAGTATGCACAGTTAAAGGAGATACTAACGGATGCAGAGTATCGGGCGGCAAGAGAAACCGTGACAGATGCGTTTTATACACCGCCGGAGATAGCAGGGGCAATGTATCAGGCATTATCGCAGTTTGGATTCACCAAGGGAAATATTCTGGAGCCGAGCATGGGTATTGGTAACTTTTTCGGAAGTATGCCCAAAGAGCTGGAAAGAAACTGTCAGCTATATGGCGTAGAAAAGGATGATATCAGTGGTCGTATTGCAAGACTGCTGTATCCAAAAGCAGATATCCAAATTGCAGGATTTGAGACGGTAGATTATGAGGATAACTTCTTTGATGCCGTCATTGGAAATGTGCCGTTTGGAGATTTCAAGCTGTATGACCGCAAGCACAATGCGATGGAGTTTAAGGTACACGATCACTTTATTGCAAAGTCGATTGATCATGTGCGACCGGGAGGTATTGTGGCGGTAATTACCACAAAGGGAACATTGGATAAGCAGAATAGTACAGTGCGTAAATATCTTGCACAAAGGGCAGAATTCATAGGAGCAATACGACTTCCCAATACTGCTTTTAAGGCAGATGCCGGAACGGAAGTGACCAGTGATATTCTATTCTTTCAGAAACGGGAGAGAAAGATTGTGGCAGAGCCGGACTGGGTGCATCTTGGACTGACAGAGGATAAAATCCCGGTCAACAGCTATTTTGTGGAGCACCCTGAGATGATCCTGGGGTACATGATACGGGATTCAGGAAGGTTTGGAGAAAACAGTAATCTGACAGCCTGTGTCAACGACAATCCGGATTTTGACCTGCAGGAAGCACTTTCCCACGCGGTTTCTAATATTCATGCTCAGATCACCGATTTTGAACGCACGGTAGAGGAGGGGGAAGAACCGGAGGAATATCTTCCGGCAGATCCTGATGTGAAGAACTTTACCTATACATTCATTGATGGTGTTCTCTATTTCCGGAAGGACTCACGGATGGTCAGACAGGAGGTGGGAGATAAGGTGCTTGAAAGAATTAAGGGCATGGATGCCATACGCACCGCTACGAGACATTTGATCGACATTCAGTTGTCCGGGTGCAGTGAACAGGCATTAAGGCAGGCACAGGAGGAATTAAATACCGTATATGACCAATTTACAAAAAAATATGGTTATATCACAGCAAAGGGTAATGCCAGAGCCTTTCGGGATGATGGTGATTACCCTTTACTTTGTTCATTGGAAATGGTGGATGAGGACGGAGTGGTGTCAAAGGCAGATATGTTTACCCGGCAGACCATTAAGGCAAAACAGGCAGTGGATCATGTGGAAACAGCCGTAGAAGCACTGAATGTATCCGTGAATGAGTTTAACGGTGTAAACATCGCATTTATGCTTAGTATTTACCAGCCGGATCTAACTTTAGTAAAAGAGAAGCTGGCAAAAGAGAATAACACCACACCGGAGGAGATTCATTTTTCGGATGATCTGGCAGCAGAGCTCTCCAGAGCAAAACTTATTGAGGAGCTGAATGGACTGATCTTCTTAAATCCGATGGAGTATAACGAACACGATCCGGATCATGGATGGGAAACAGCAGACGAATACCTGTCCGGCAATGTCCGGGATAAGCTGCGGCTTGCCAATGCTGTGGTAAAGGAATATCCGGAACTGTTTGCGGATAATGTGACTGCCTTGGAGCAGGTACAGCCGAAAGATCTGGATGCATCTGAGATTGATGTGCGTATCGGAACAACATGGATCGAGCCGGAAGATTATGAAGCTTTTATTTTTGAACTTCTTGACACACCACGCCGGTCACGGGCAGTACGGAGTACCTATTATAGTTCCGGCATACAGATCCATCTGAATAAATATACGATGGAGTGGTTTATTGAGAATAAGTCATATGACAAATCGTCGGTGGCTGCCAGTAAAACCTATGGTACTTCCCGTATGGATGCCTATACGATCTTTGAGACAACGCTGAATCTCAGAACCGTAACCGTGCGTGACCGCATTGAGGATGGAGATGGCAGATATCATTATGAGATCAATCAGAAGGAAACGATGCTTGCAAGAGAGAAGCAGAACCAGATGAAAGAAGCCTTTAAGGAATGGATCTTTGCAGAACCGGAGCGGCGTAATAAGTATGTGAATTATTATAATGAAACCTTTAACAATGTCCGGCTTCGGGAGTATGATGGCAGTCATTTGGAATTTCCGGGGATGAATCCGGATATTCATTTGAAACCGCATCAGGTTAATGCGATCGCCAGAGTGCTGATGGGAGGAAACACGCTGTTAGCACACTGTGTCGGTGCAGGAAAGAGCTTTGAGATGATGGCAGCATGTATGGAGCAGAAACGGCTTGGTCTTGCAAATAAGACAGCGATGGTTGTGCCAAAGGCATTGATCGGGCAGACGGCAAGTGAGTTTTTAAGGCTTTATCCGTCAGCAAACATTCTGGTGGCAACCGAGCGGGACTTTGAAAAGAGCAGGCGGAAACAGTTTATCTCAAGGATTGCGACAGGAGATTATGACTGTATCATTATGAGCCATTCGCAGTTTGAAAAGATTCCTATTTCACCGGAGCGCAAGGAGGCGATGATCCGGAAACAGATTGAGGAGATTGCCCATGCGATTGATGAGATGAAGTCACAAAACAGTGAGCGGTGGACGATCAAACAGATGGAATCACAGAAAAAGCGGCTTGAGGAGCAGATCAAAAAGATGACTTCGGAAGAGAGGAAAGATGATCTGATTACCTTTGAGGAGCTTGGCATTGATTCTATTATGGTCGATGAGGCACATGCATTTAAGAATCTTGCCATCTTTAGTAAGATGAATGTTTCCGGGATTACCGGGACCGGCAGCCAGAGAGCCATGGATATGTTTTTGAAGTGTGAATACATCAACGAGTTAAATGGTGGGAGGGGCATTGTATTTGCAACCGGAACACCGATTAGCAATACGATGTGCGAGATGTATGTCATGCAGAGTTTCCTGCAGAAAGACACCTTGGAGCAGCTAGGCATTTACCATTTTGACAGTTGGGCGGCAAACTTTGGAGAACAGACCACAGCATTAGAGCTTACTGTTGAGGGAAGCGGATTTCGTTTTAAGACGAGATTTAATAAGTTTACAAATCTGCCGGAGCTTATGAATCTGTTCAAAGAGGTGGCAGATATTCAGACAAGGGACATGTTGGATCTGGATGTGCCGGAACTTCGTGGCGGTAAGTATATCATCGTGGAGAGTGAGCCGGACTGGTATGTGAAGCAGGTCATGGAGGAATTTGTTGCAAGGGCAGAGCGTATCCGAAGCGGAGGGGTTGATCCCAGTGAGGACAATTTCTTAAAGATCACTCATGAGGCAAGGCTTCTCGGTACGGATGCACGGCTGTTGATGCCGGATGCACCAAATAATGTTGATGGAAAGCTTAATAAGGTTGTGGAAAATGTGCTGTATGAATACCGGAAAGCAGAGCAGGAGGGTATCATTGGCACACAGCTTATCTTTTCCGATATCGGTACACCAAGATCCGGTTGGAAAGAAGAGATGCTTACCGTTTCATGGGCAGAGGCAGATACCTTTGATGTGTATAATTATCTGAAAACAGAACTTGTAAAGCAGGGTATCCCGGCGGATCAGATTGCATTTATTCATGATGCCAAGACTGACGCTGCAAGGGATGCCCTTTTTCGTGAAATGAGGTCTGGAACAAAGCGGATTGTGATCGGTTCTACCGATAAATGCGGAACTGGTGTTAATGTGCAGACACATCTTACGGCAATGCATCATGTGGATTGTCCATGGAAGCCTTCCTCTATCGAGCAGAGAGAAGGACGAGGCTTGCGGCAGGGAAATGAAAACAGTGAAGTGGCGGTATACCGTTATGTTACGAAAGGAACTTTTGATGCATACAGTTGGAGCCTTGTGGAGAACAAACAGCGTTTTATTTCACAGGTGATGACCAGCAAGTCCATTTCGAGAAGCTGTGAGGATATCGACGAAGCAACATTATCGTATGCTGAGATTAAGGCTGTGGCAACCGGAAATCCATTGATCAAAGAAAAGATGGAAGTGGATAATGAGGTGCAGAGACTCAAGATGTTAAAGGCATCCTATGACAGTCAGCATTACAGCCTGCAGGATCAGTTTATGATCAAATTTCCGAAACTGATCGCTGCGGCAAATGAAAAGCTGAACTGTGTTCATGCAGATATTAAGAAACGGGATGAACAGGTGCTTGCCGCGGATGAGGAGTTTGCCATTAAAGTGGGAAATATGACCTTTCATGAGCGTGTGGATGGCGGCACGGCAGTGTTGGCAGCAGTCAGTAAATGCAAGGTTGGAGAGACAACTGGAATCGGAGAGTACCGTGGTTTTGAGGTGCAGGTGGAGAAAAACTTTATTGGCGTGAATTACCTGATTCTGCATGGGCGAACCGATTACAAGGTGGAATTATCCAACTCCCCGGTGGGATGTATGGTCAAACTGGAAAACTGCTTCAACGGGATGGATGGAAATATTGAATTTCTGGAGAAGAAGTTAGAGCAGTATCAGCGTGATATGGAACAGGCAAAGGCAGAATACGAAAAGCCGTTTGCCTACGAGGAAGAATTGAAAAGCAAGACTGCCAGACAGTTTGAACTCAATACCCAGCTTGATCTGGAGAATAAACCGATCACAGAAGAAAACGGGCAGGAGATCAGTCAGGTGGCAGAGAATGCTTATCCGTATGGAGAAAGGAAGGATTACCGATGAAGAGACGAATAAAAAAGGATATTGTGTTGATTTTACTGGGGGTTGCCATTGTCGCAATCCCCTTTCTTTTGCGGATGAAAGAGCAAGAGAGAAGTAACCGTTATATGAAAGCGTTTGAGGAGGAACAGAATGAAGAGAAGCAGAACAAAAAAGATCATAAAAAGAAAGATTCCCTTTTATTGCAGGAGGGTGTTATCGGGATTATTGAAATACCGAGCTTAGATATTAAATATCCGGTATTTGAAGGAGCCGGCAGTGTGCAGCTTAATGAGGGCATTGGTCATATGACAAATACGACAGAGCTTTGCGGGAAAGGAAACTGTGTTCTTGCCGGACATAATGGCAGCCGCCGGGGAGTGTATTTTACTTATCTATGCAACATTGAAGCCGGGGCAAAGGTGTTTCTTACGAATAAGAGCAGGGAAAAGCATGAATACACGGTAACAGAGACAAAAGTCGTAAATCCCTACGATGAGAGGGTGACAGAGCCGACCGCAGGAGAGAGCCTGACGCTTTTTACCTGTGCCAACCACGGTACCAACCGTTTCGTCGTGAAATGCGAGCCGGTGAAGGAGACAGACGATCAGGCGATTACAGAAGAAAGGAGTCAGTGATATGGAGAAATATAATATCATTTATGCGGATCCGCCGTGGAAATATGAACGGCAGAAAGGGGAGGGGGTGGCTGCAGACAGGTACCAGACTATGGCGATTCAGGATATCCGGAGCATTCCGGTCGATAAGATTGCTGCGGATGATGCAGTGTTGTTTTTGTGGGTGACTTTTCCGAAGCTTAGGGAGGGACTTTCGGTGATCGACAGCTGGGGATTTCAGTATAAGACCTGCGCTTTTAACTGGATCAAACAGAACCCGAAATCAGATTCGTTCTTCGTGGGACTTGGTTTTTGGACAAGGAGTTGCTCGGAAATCTGTCTGCTGGCAACCAAGGGACACCCTCACAGGGCATCCCCGAATGTCAGACAGCTTTGCATTGCTCACCGCATGCAGCACAGCAAAAAGCCGGATGAGATCAGAGACAGGATCGTGGAGCTTTGCGGAGATCTTCCTCGAATCGAGCTGTTTGCCAGAGAGAGATATGAAGGATGGGAATGTATTGGAAATGAGATCGACGGCAGGGATATCCGGGAGGCAATCAACGCACTGCTGTGTGGTGATCAGCAGCAGGACAGGTGGAACAGATAAGAAAGCAGCACACGTCACAGCAGAAAAGGAAATGCTGTGGCTGTAATCAGGAAAGGAATGGTGTTTTATATGAATATGGAGATTACAGTAAATCAGTTAGAAAAAAGAGAGGGAAACATCCGTGCATTTGCATCGGTGGTGTTTGAGGAAAGCTTCAAGGTCAGCAATATCGCAGTGATCGAGAACAAGAACGGTCAGTGCTTTGTATCCATGCCGAGGTATGCAAGCCGCAAAGATGACAGCGGATATAAGGATATTTGCCATCCGATCACAAAGGAATTTCGGGAACAGCTCTATGACGGGATCTTAAAGGCTTATGAACAGGTACAGCAGGAGAAAGACAACCGCCTGCAGCTTAAGATCTACGAGGCAGATAAGGATAAGAAACGGGAATTAAAGTTTCAGGTGAAAGCAACGCCGTTTGAACGGGACGGAAGCAATCTCAAGGGACTTGCCAGAATCTATCTGGAGGACTGTTTCGTGATCAACAATGTATCGCTTTTACAGGGGAAGAACGGACTCTTTGTAGCGATGCCGTCCTATAAGACGAAACAGACGGATGAACAGGGAAAGAGTATCTATCAGGATATCTGCTTTCCATTGACAAAGGAATTTCGGGAACAGCTCTACGGTGCAGTGAGAAAGTCCTTTGAGGAGAGCAAGGAAAAGCAGAAAAGCGGTGATGAAAAGGGACAGACAAAACCAAGTGCTGGGTGTGATGGCTGGCAGGAGGCAAGGGATACACCGTTTCGATAAGGTATAGAAAACGATATTATTTTAGTAGGTTATAAATTGAAATGGCAGGAAATGTAATCGAATTGCAGATCCTGCCAATTAGTCTTGGAGGTACAATGTTATGAAGAAGATTATCACAGAAAAAATGTTGGAAGATTATAAAACAAGCAGTATCAATTCATTTTTTGGTTGTATCTAATCGTTTTTTGAGTTTTTTTGTTGGTATGAACTTAGGCTTAAAACATTTAAATTGTAAAAAGAAGTGTTTTTGCCGGAAAATAAGGAGTTGTCAAAGTCGGAATATATGAAATTAGTGAAAACAGCGATGAATAATGGAAAAGTCCGACTTGGAATGATTATACAAACAATATGTGCAACTAGGATTCGCGTGAGTGAGTTGTCATCAATCACGATTGCATCCGAAAAAAGGTGTGATATCGGTATTTCAAACATCGAAAACAACTGAAGAACTTGCTTGTAGGTTGTAGTTTTTTGAAACCACAGTTGGAAATTGGCATGTCGAGAAAAAGCAGGCATTCCGCCTGTCTTAATCTACAGGAGTCTTTTGGGTTTACTTGGTATCATGCAATAAAATAATCAGTTATCTCCAGGCGATATTCTTTTGAGGACGAGGATGGTATGGAAGGTATAATTTTCCTCGTCAAAATAGAAACGGTAATCCCCCTCGTATTTATCAACGACACGCTGGATGCTTTTCATACCATATCCATGTCTTAGCTTATTCTTTTTTGTCGTGGTTAACCGTTTGCTGTTTTTTGAAAATGGATTCTTCCTGCAGGAGTTAACCATTGTAATAATGATTTTTTTATCGCTATGAGGTGTGACGTTTAATTCAATATAGGAATCCGAAATGTTTTTTGTAGCATCTATCGCATTATCCAGAAGATTGCTAAACAAGGACGTCAAGTCATATTCAGAAAGGAAATCTGTGCAACCGCTTCGAATATCTGTCAGGAAGGAGGTGCCGGATGCTTTGCATTGCTGTTTGCTGCGGAAAAGAATCGTATTTAGCAGATTATTATCACAAATTCGTACAGAGTACTGTAAATCCGAGGACTGTATTATTTGATAAATATAAGCAGCAATTTTCTCAGTATCCCCCTTTTCATTTAAGTCTGCAATTGACAGAAGATGCTTCCGGATGTCATGGATCAGTATTTTTTGCTTTTCATCCTGTTGATAGAGTGCATCAAAATATAATGCGGTATCATATTCTTTTTGCAGGAGCAGCTGCATTTCCAGAAATTGCTGGTTTTTTTCTTGTGTGGAGGTATGAAACCATGCCAGAAAGATGTTAATAGCAAGGAGTAAGATTGCACTGATACTTATTAAAATATCCAGAATAAGAGGAAGGGTAACTTTCGTGCAGACCGCGATAAGCACTAATGCAATAAAAGCAGACAGCAGGGGAATGATGTTTAAAAATAGAGTGCTTTTGCTGAAAAAAAGTTCTCTTGTAATCCTCTGTTTGATATATATGGATGTGCATTGGAGAATCAGGAAATATAGCAGTTTGCTAATTACGGAAAAGATTACAAGGTTTCTAAAATAAGCCTCTTTCCCATAAAAACCAGATCCAAAATAAAAAAATACACCAGAAATGCATAGTTCGCTCAATAACATGGATATTGTGATAAACAGATCATGGAACAGAGCGGTAAGCAGTTTGGGCTGGTACATGATAAAAATACAGGCAAGATTTACAAGGAAGAACAGAGCAAGATTTAGCCAATAATTATCAAAGAAAGAGCCGGCAAACAAGATAGAATAGCCTATGAACAAGAAAACAGCTTCACCCTGTCTTGGGTATTTGGATGGAAAAAGGTTTCTGCAGTATTGCCAGAGGATACATGCCTCCAGAATATAAACAGCCGCATAACACATCATAATCCACATTTCTTTACCTCGTACTTTCTAAATATAAAAAATAAGTATTCTTAAACTCTGAGTATTTTCGTTTTGTCAGATAGGCTGTGTATTGGTCATCGTAGAGATGAATTAGGGAATGGTCAAAATCTGTCACATACTTCATGTTGATAATAAAACTTCGGTGTGTCTGAAAAAAACAGGGCATATTTAGCGTCCTGTTCCAATGTTCCATGTTCTGTTTGGCAATAAGATCTCTGCTTAAGGTATGGACGGTAATAGTGCGGATCATTGCTTCTATCAATATGATTTCTGAAGCCGTATAAGTATATATACCCTCTTTGGTTTCAATCGGTATTTTGACATTGGTTGAATTATATAACTGGATAGCATCCTTCATATTTTGAAATAGCCGCTGCTTATCCAGGGGTTTTGATAAATAGCGGAATACATGGAAACGCATGGCATCATCCAAATATTCCACATAGGATGTGATAATAAAAATAATGGTATTTTTGTTCTTTTCCTTTAATTCCTTTCCTACATATATGCCATTTAAACCGGGCATTTCTATATCCAGAAAAACAATATCTTTAGAGCCGGCATCAGAAAGTAAGGCTTCACCACTGTGATAGCAGCATATTTTAGGAGATTTCAGTTTCCTGCTTTTGAAAAATTCCATGATATATTTTTGTAGTTGATCCAGGATATTTTTATTATCATCGCAAATCAATATGCGCAAAAAATCACATCCTCTCCAATTTCATAGTTACTTGTTATTATACAATGAATTAGTAAAATGGCAAGTGGGAATTGTAAAAGATGTGAATGATGTGCTGTATGCTGCTGTATCAATCGGAGAAATCAGTATCTCTGTTCCAGAAATTCTGGTTACGTGCAACCAGAATTTCAACAATTTGTGCGACCAGATTAATGTCGTCTGCATTACACAGGCGGAGATTATCTGCTATGTTTTGAGTAACATTGCATGAATGCAGGTTTCCCAGAAGAAGAAAATCAGGAGTTGTTTTTAGCCGCTCGCATAATATGACAAATTTTTCTAAACTAGGTTTTTCTCTTCCATTTTCAATGGCAGACAAGTGGTTATTTGATACCTCTAATAATTCGGCTAACTTGTTTTGGGTAAGACCGAGTTCCTTGCGCCGTAATCGGATGCGTCTCCCCATAGTAATAAATTGTTCTTCCTGCAAAGTAAAGCCCTCCCTTCGGAATTCATCTTAACAAGGATTATTTGCTAAAAGAAGAATCTAATACAGAATAGTTCTGTGTTACATTGAGTTTTGTTCTGTTATTGCTACTTTGTTCTGAAATACATATAGAAAAAATGCAAAATAGAATGAACATGACCAAAAAGCATCAAAAATAACCCATTCATGTTTTCTCTGTCGATTTTTTTCAAAAAATAGGTTATTATGCGGTTGGTAACTATAATATCATTACACCTTATTGAAGGGAGGAGCATTTATGAACATAAAAAAGAACATCGCCAGCAAATCTGCGGCAATGGCTGCCAAGGTACTCACAAATGTACTGAAGGCAGATGCAAACTCAACGGCATGCTGTTTGGTATATCAGCCAAAAGCACCAAAGGAACTGTCACGTTTCAGGAGACAGAAATAATGGAGTATATTTCAAGGGTGCTAAGTGGATGGCTGGCTCAGCAGAATGCCATCGAACCCGACGACAGGGGATTGTATGAGTATGCAATGTATAGTTTCCTGGTTTCTGTTATGCCGTTAGTAATCTTTCTGATTGCTAGCGGTATAGTAGGAATGTTGCCAGAGGGGGTGTTGATTATCATTCCCTTTATGGTTATCAGGAAGTTCAGTGGTGGTTATCATGCCAAGCATGCTTACATATGTATGACGATATCCTTGGGATTGCTGGTAAGTAGTTTTTATGTAGTAATTCATTCAGAGTGTAGCTGGCTTTTTCATATGCTGGTGGTAATCAGTGGAGTAAGCGTTATAATCAACAGCCCCATTGATTCGGAAAATAAAAAATTGGAAGAAGATGAAATTAATCAATACAGACGTACAACATGTATGCTGGTAATCATGACGATAGTATTGTATTCTGTTTTGATTCTTTTAAATCAGCGCCATTATGCAGTATGTCTAGCGGTTAGTCTGGTATTGACAGCAATTTTGCAACTGCCATGTATTGTTATAAAGAGAAAATCCTGAAATGAAAAGACTATTTTTGCCCAAAATTGACAGAAAAATGTCGTTTCATACAGAAAGTATTGAGTTTTTCAATGATTGAGCTTAATCTATGGAAAAATATTGATATATGGAAGGAGACGTCTTTATAATATGAAAAAAAATATTTTGTTAAATATTTATCAAGCACTTCGTCAGATTTATGAGGCCGACTCTCAAATTGTGTGGTTTACTTTCTTTAAAAATATATTTGAGGCTGTGTTCGAAGCTGTATATGGTATTTATCTAATTAAATTCATTTATGAGTGCATCGAAAACAGAGTGGATTTCCGAAAATTATTTATTATGGTGAGTGCGTTTTGCGTTTTTTATCGGAAAGAGTATTTGTATCAGAATCATCAATATC
>ERZ772865.260-NODE-260-length-60497-cov-42.233480_pt1 | contig 60497 bp, 77 predicted proteins | sample MGYA00512133_ERZ772865 | MGnify/ENA primary metagenome ERZ772865 (study PRJEB29015, sample SAMEA2737722) | human gut metagenome | biome: human gut; feature: human-associated habitat; material: faeces | place: China | collected 2012 ...
CCGCAAGCCTTTAAAAAGGCTTGACCTAAATTTTTAATTATTTAACTTACTTGTGAGTTAAACTGTAATTTATCTCAATTTTGATAAAGAACAAGAACTCTAAAAGCAAACTAAGGCGGAGCACAATGCGCTCCGCCTTAAATAAGTACATATTAAAATCAGTTAATGATTGTACGCTCTGTTTCTTTATCAAAGATGTGGATCTTATCAAGCTCAAATGCAGCCTTAATGCTGTCACCCGGCTTAGCGGTTGAAGTAGGCTCAACTCTTGCAGTTACAGGGATACCGCCGATATTTACATAAAGGTAAATCTCAGCACCCATAAGCTCTGTAACATCAACATTACAATCAACAACGCCGTTGTCGCTTGCGCACTTAGCGAGGAACTCAGGCTCATCGTGAACATGCTCAGGACGAATACCGAATACAACTTCCTTGCCTACATATGGATCAAGCACGCCGCCCTTTGTCTTTTCAGAAGGAACGATAATCTGATACTTGTCAAAGCAAAGTGCATACTCTGAACCAACCTTCTTAAGTGTAGCGTCGATAAAGTTCATCTGCGGTGAACCGATAAAGCCTGCTACGAACATATTGCATGGCTTGTCATAGAGATGCTGTGGAGTATCAACCTGCTGAATGAAGCCGTCCTTCATAACAACAATTCTTGTACCCATTGTCATAGCCTCTGTCTGGTCATGAGTTACATAGATAAATGTTGTACCGAGTCTCTGGTAAAGCTTAGAAATCTCTGTTCTCATCTGAGCACGGAGCTTAGCGTCAAGGTTAGAAAGCGGCTCGTCAAGTAAGAATACCTTAGGGTCACGAACGATAGCACGACCAAGAGCAACACGCTGTCTCTGACCACCTGAAAGAGCCTTTGGCTTTCTGTCGAGATACTGCTCAATACCGAGGATACGAGCTGCCTCTTCTACTCTTCTCTTAATCTCGTCCTTAGGAGTTTTACGGAGCTTAAGACCGAAAGCCATATTATCATATACAGTCATATGCGGATAAAGAGCATAGTTCTGGAATACCATTGCAATATCTCTGTCCTTAGGTGCAACATCGTTAGCGAGCATATCGCCGATGTAAAGTTCACCCTTTGAGATATCCTCAAGACCTGCGATCATACGAAGTGTAGTTGACTTACCGCAACCTGACGGTCCAACGAGAATAATAAATTCCTTGTCTGCAATTTCAAGGTTAAAATCTGTTACGGCTGTAACGCCACCGTCATAGATTTTATAGATGTGTCTTAAAGATACATTTGCCATTTTTATAAACCTCCAATAATCCGATGAAGCAAAAATCCGAAAATCTATATCAAAGAAAATACTGTTTTGCTTTATTACAGTTAATAATATATCACTTTTGCTGTTTTTTTACTATACTGATTTTGACTAAAATTTTAGTCATTATTTTATTTAATTCAGCGACTAGTTAAAAAATACTACCTGATTTTAGTGCATATTGCCCATAAAGATTGACATTTTGTCTAATTCTGATAACATTTTAGCCTCTCCTATATGCAAATTGCTATCCAAATACAAATCGCCGATTGATATTCGTTTAAGGTGCACAACATTTTTTCCACATACCGCAAACATTTTCTTTACCTGGTGGAATTTACCCTCGCAAATCGTTACAATTGCGGTCTTTTTATCCGGATTTTCGCCGGAAATTTCAAGTTTTGCCGGCATACAGCGTGTTCCGTCGGCAAATACAATACCGTTTTCAAAATCACTTATCATTTCTTCGGTAATTTCACCGTCAAGCTGTGCTATGTACTTTTTCTCGACATGTTTTTTCGGCGAAAGCATATTGTGCGCAAATTCCCCGTCATTTGTAATAATAAGAAGTCCCTCGGTATCCTTGTCCAATCTGCCTGCCGGGAATAAGCCGGGGCGCTGAAACTTCTCAGGCAAAAGGTCTATTACGGTTTCCGCTCTTTTATCGTTGCTTGCGGATAGAACTCCGGCAGGTTTGTTCATCATTATATAAACATATTTGCTGTACAAAAGAGGTTGTCCGCCGACGGTAATGTCATCAGCCACAGCATCTACTTTGTGTTGCGGCTGTTTGATACATTCTCCGTTTACGCATACTGCACCGTCTTTTATAAGTTTTTGTACTTCTTTGCGACTGCCGACATTTTGAGAAACCAAAATTTTATCAAGTCTGTCCATTTTACCTTCCTTTCTGCCTAAAACAAAGGCAGATAATCTTCTCCGTATACGCCGCTTGTTATGTGACCGCCGATAATTCGGTTTTTATAAACGAGTATAACAGCCTTTTTTCCGTCATCAATACTGTATGTATAGCGTTTTGCGGGCTTACCCGCATAATTGCTCAAATCAAATACGGATTTTTTCTGAATTTCGTTATACTTTTCATATACGCTGTTAAAACACTGCGGAATAATTACCTCGTCAACCGATTCGTCAACCGCATTTATTCCCAACTGTTGAAAAAATTTTATTCTGTCATCACTGCTGTCAGCCTTTAGCGAATAGTTTTCAGAATTAAATTCCGCATAATCTTCCACATGTGTGAAATCTGCGTTTATAAGAATTATAAATACGGTAATCACTGCCAAAACAACAATTAATGCTACAATAAATCGTTTCTTTTTAAATCGTAAAACAAACATTTCAAAACCTCCATATACTTTATATGTATATGAAAGCTGTGTGCGCAAATTGCATTAAATAAGATTATAAATTTCAAGAGGAGTGTCGGCAAAAACCTTTCCGCCCTCTTTCTTCATCTGTTCAATATCGCCGTAGCCGTAGTTTGCGCCGACAAAATCAATCCCCGTCTGAACAGCGCCTTTGGTATCAAAGTAGGTATCGCCGATAATCACAGCGTTTTCCCTGTCTTTTTCAAGACTTGTACCGAGAGAATTAAGTGCATACGGAATCAAATCTTTTTTATCTTTTCGGCTGCCGTCAAGCGTAGAACCGCACACTGCATCAAAATACTGTGAAAGTCCGAGAATTTCAATAATCTCTTTGGCAAACAATTCATATTTAGACGAACAAACCGCAATCTTCTTTCCGTCAGCTTTGATTTTTTTAAGCAGTTCTTCAATTCCGTCATAAGCTTTGTTTACAAATTTACCTTCTGTATTATAAATATCTCTGTAAACCTCTACGCCACGCAGACTTTCCTCTTGAGAAAAGTGGCAGATATTCAAAAATGTATCAATTAACGGCGGACCTATATACAATGTGTAATCGCTAAGATCGGGCACGGGTTTTCCCATTTGTTTTATTGCATTTTCGAGAGAATACTTTATACCGTCGGCACTTTTACTGATAGTGCCGTCAAGGTCAAAAAGTATGTAATCGTGCTTAACCATTAAACTTTTCATCCGCCTTTTTCTGGAATTTTTCAGCCTTTACGCTCACTCTTGTGTGAGTTCCCTTTGCAATAATTCCTTTTGCGTCACTTGCTCTTACTTCAAAATTAAAGAATCTGCCGTCATTTTCTTTTAATACGGCTGTAGCGGAAATCTCTGCGCCGAGAGGAGTAGGACTTGTGTGTTCTATAGAAATTGCTGTACCTACTGTTGTAAGTTCGTCATTATTTAAAATTTCTTCGCAAAGTTCAAAAGCCGCATTTTCCATAAGAGCAACCACTGCGGGAGTAGCAAGTACGGCAAGTCCGCCGCTGCCCATAGACACCGCAAGCTGCTCTTCTTCTACTTTTATTGTTTTAGTGAGAGTTTTTTCTTCCATAATAATCACCTTTCCCTGTTGTCTATCACGAAAAATTGTGATATACTTATTATTATGATACAATAAAAATATTGATTAGGCAAGTATGCCAATCAATTTTGAGGAGTAAAAGATAATGAAATTAGGCATTGTAGGTTTACCTAATGTTGGTAAAAGCACACTTTTTAACGCAATCACAAATGCAGGTGCTCAAAGTGCAAACTATCCGTTCTGTACAATAGAGCCGAATGTAGGCGTTGTAGCTGTTCCGGACAAGCGTCTTGACAAGCTTGCGGAAATGTATGACCCGGACAAATATACCCCCGCATCAATCGAATTTGTTGATATTGCAGGTCTTGTAAAAGGTGCGTCAAAGGGCGAGGGCCTCGGCAACAAGTTCCTTTCAAATATTCGTGAATGTGACGCTATCGTTCATGTTGTTCGTTGTTTTGAAAACGATGACATCATTCATGTTGAGGGTTCTATTGACCCTGCAAGAGATATTGAAACAATCAACCTTGAGCTTATTTTATCGGATGTAGAAATGCTTGAGCGTAAAATCGACAGAACGCAGAAAATGCTTAAGGGCGACAAAAAATATCAGAAAGATATTGATTTCTACAAGCGTGTGCTTGAGACACTCGAGGCAGGCAAACCCGCAAGAAGTGTTGAGTGTAACGAAGATGAGGCTCTTTTGCTTTCTGATGTTGCATTGCTCACAACCAAGCCTGTAATTTATGCCGCAAATATGAGCGAAGAGGATTTTTCAAACGGTCTTGATTCTAACGAGGGTTACAAGGCTGTTCAGAAAATTGCCGCCGAAGAAAAAGCAGGCGTTCTCCCTATCTGCGCTGAAATTGAGGCTGAAATCGTAGAGATGGATAAAGAAGAAAAAGAACTTTTCCTTTCCGATATGGGACTTGAACAGAGCGGTCTTGACAGGCTTATCAGCGAGTGCTACTCACTTCTCGGTCTTATTTCTTACCTTACAGCCGGCAAACAGGAGGTAAGAGCCTGGACAATCAAAAAAGGTACAAAAGCTCCGCAGGCGGCAGGTAAGATTCACACCGACTTTGAGCGTGGATTTATTCGTGCCGAAGTAATTGCTTATGACGACCTCATTGCTTGCGGAAGTATGTCGGCAGCAAAAGAAAAGGGTCTTGTTCGCAGCGAGGGCAAAGAATATGTTATGAAAGACGGAGATGTAGTTCTTTTCAGATTCAATGTATAATTGCTCATTATTAATTATAAAAATTCAGCCACCGTTTTTTGCGGTGGCTTTGTTGTAGGTGAAACAATGGAAATCAATAAAGATTATATATGGAATTATCTTAAAAATTCCAATTTACCGATTATTCTTTACGGAATGGGTGACGGCGCAGACAAAGTTCTGTCCGCTTTTAAAAAATACGGAATAACCGCAAGCGGAGTTATGGCAAGCGATGATTTTGTAAGAGGTCAGAGTTTTCACGAATTTACGGTAAAAAAGCTAAGTGACTTTGAAAATGAGTATTCAGATTTTATAATTGCACTTTGCTTTGCCACTCAACTGCCCGATGTTATGCAAAATATTTTTGAAATTGCCAAAAAGCATAAGGTCATTGTTCCGAGTGTTCCTGCATTCGGCGATATTCTTTTTGACGAAGAATTTGCAGAAAAAAATAAAGGAAGCATAACAAATGCCCGAAATTTGCTTGCCGATGATTTATCAAAAAAAGTTTTTGACAATATTCTTGAATTTTACAAAACAGGAGAACTCTCTCTGCTTGACGGAATTACAACCGATAAAGACGAGGCTTTCTCTCTCCTGTCGCTCGGTGAAGACGAAACATATGTTGACCTCGGCGCATACAACGGAGATACTGTAGACGAATTTTTGCATTACACAAACGGCAAATACAAATTTATTACCGCACTTGAACCGAATGCCAAAAACTACAGTAAATTACAGGCGCATTGCTCGGAAATGAAAAATCTTGAACTCTGGCAGCTCGGTGCGTACAGTCACAACACCACTCTTTGTTTTAACAACAAGGCAGGCCGTAACAGTGCCATAGTAAACGAAAGCAACACAAAAACTCCCGTTGCCGCCGTTGATACAATTTTGTGCGGGCGGGCGGCAACATATGTAAAAGCAGATGTTGAGGGCGCTGACTTTGAAACAATTTTGGGCATAAAAAATACGCTGAAAATGTTTAAGCCAAAGCTCAACTTTTCAGCGTATCACAGATTTGAAGATATTTTCAGACTGCCGCTTTTGATTTCGGGAATAAATCCTGAATACAAAATATATTTGCGGCATCATCCGTACATTCCTGCATGGGATACTAATCTCTATTGCATTTAATTATTTTTTGAAGAACCAAATTCATTTAATATATCATCGATTTCGCTTTCATCGGTTACCTTATCGGTGGAAGCGTATTTACTGTAATCAAAATCATCGTCATCATCATTTAAATCGTATGTTGCTTCTACAGCTTTCGGTGCTTCTGCCTCGGCAGCCTTTTCATTTACAAATTCTTCGTTTCTGCGCTTAGCCGCAAGCAATCTTTCCTCTGCTTCCGCCTCTGCCTCTGCCTCTGCTTTTTTACGCTTATCGCCAAAAGCAATATCGCCGACAAACAAGCCGAAAATACCCGAAATAAGGTAAGCAACCAAAAGAATTATGTTTGTAAGGTGGAAACCGCCGTTATAAATAAGCATACTCGGAATGAATACGACAGGAGCTATAAGTGTAAACAAAAAGTCCATTCCGTGCTTTGAACAATACATTGCGGCGCACACTATTGCAGTTGCCGGGAAAATAAAATAATATGCCACTGTCGAAAATCCCTGCAAAGATTTTGAAATAAAGATAATCGGCACGAGCATATAAATCAAAAGGATTACCACACCATAGGGTAAATATTTTTTAACCAAACCGTTCATAATAACCTCCGTAATAATATATTGTAACACTCATTCTATTATAACTAAAATTCATAAAAAATCAATAAGCTATGCAATATTTGTTGTTTTGCATTAAAAAACGAGGCTTGCGGTAAGCCTCGTTTTATATTTTTTCTCAATTACTTAAGTCCATCGGTGATTTCCTCGGTATAATCGGCTTTCTGCGCAACTACCAAATCATTATACATAGCCGACTTATCTGTGTAACCCTTTACAGAACTAAAGTAAGAATACTTGAGTGTTGTTTCACCCTCAATTGACGCATACTTTGTATCTACATACTGAGTTCCGTCAGCGTACTCTATAATGTCAGCGTATCTTACAGGGAAATAAACAGTAGTTTCATCAAACTGCTTTTTCTCCTCGTTGCTCTTCACCTTGCCGCTGTAAATAACATAAACCTGATTTGTACCGTTAAAGCTCCATGAATTATCAACTTTTTCTGTAAGGAAATATGTGCCCTCAAATTTAAGATCCGACACACCTATATATTTGCTGTCGCTTGCAAAATATGAATTAATAACATCTTCTGTCTGCTTTTTCATAGTAGACATAGTATCATCTGAAATATCAGCTGCCTTATCAATATATTTGTCTACATCAGAGCAGGTATAATCTTTAGATGTAGCTGTAAATGCGTAACCGTAGTCTTCAACAAAATATTCCGGGTTATTAGATACAGTAACAGTAACTGTATCGCCTACTTTTATACCGTAGCTCTTGCTTAAATCGAAATAGATATTTGAGTAAACATCGTCAGTTTTTGTTTTAACAACCTCAGCGCTTAAATTAGGTGAAGTACCTGTAAAGTCAACTCTAATGCCATCAAATGGGTCTATTTTTTTAACCTCTTTAAGTCCCTCAACAGTGTATTCTGTCGGTTCGCCTACATATTCGATTTTGAATTTTGCGGCTGCCTCATTATCAAATTCAAAACTTACAGTAACAGTGTCGCCGTTTGAAAGCTCGCTGTTTTTGTCAAGGCTGTAATCAAGGCTGTTTATCATATCATAGTAGTAAGACAATAAATTGTTTGCACCCTCTGACATATAAACCCTTTTAAATGAAGATGATGCTTTCTGCAAATCCTCAAAATATTTATCAGAATCAAAATCAATAGACGCTCTGCCATATGTATCGTAGCCGTCATATTTAATATTAATATAATCGTTAAGGTTAATTTTTGTTTTGTGATTTACCACAAGAACAGCAGCTACAACTATGATAGCAACCAAAGCACACGCACCGCCGATAATACCAATAAGCATCTTTTTATTTTTTGGCTTTTTAGGCTGCATAGCAGGAGCGTAATTCATATTTTGCTGTGTGTAATTCTGAGCCTGAAAGTTTGGCTGAGGCACTGCATTGTTTGCCTGAGGTACTGTATTATTCTGCTGAGGCTCTGTGTTCTGCTGATTCTGAACAGGCTGAGTAAACTGAGCCTGCCGGTTTGAATTTTCTTCAGTCTTTGGCTGCGCTGCCTGAACATTTGCACCACAAAAAATGCAAAATTTACTGTCATCTTTAATTTCTTTGTTACAATTAGGACAAATCATTTGCTATCCGCCTTTCAAAATTTAGACAAACATTTGTGATTTCACATATTTATCACATAAATTATACTATTTCGTACATCAAATGTCAATATTTAAGTCTATCGTCAATAACAAAAAAGCTATAATATTTATTCAAAAATTCATTGACAACAAACACAAAATAAACTAAAATAAATATGTATGGGGTTTATATCCCGATAATATTATCTTAAGAATTTGGGGTGAAAAATTAATGGACGCAGACGGTAATAAAGGCGCAGTACCTGGGCGAAGTTGCAACAAACGAAATGACCGCTATTGCGTTCATTTTTTGTCGCTCAATATATAAACTGAATATGGTGCTCGTCTTTACTCCCTAAACAGCTGAAGGAGGAAAGATGATGGAAACAGTTAAGGTTGGTATAACCGAAACTATCAGAGTGCTGCTTGAAGAAAAAAAGTTTAACACTCTAAGAGATATTCTTGTCACCCTTAAGCCATACGATATTGCTACTATATTTGAAGAGCTGCAGGACGAAAAAACTCCTCTGCTTTTCAGAATTTTGCCGAAAGAGCTTGCCGCCGAAACATTTGTGGAAATGGATGACGAAACTCAAAAGCTCTTGATTCACGGATTCAGCGATACAGAGCTTAAAGAAGTTGTTGACGAGCTTTTTATTGACGATGTGGTTGACCTTGTTGAGGAAATGCCCGCAAATGTTGTTAAGCGAATTTTAAAGCAAGCAGACAAGGATACAAGAAAAACTGTTAACGAACTGCTCAAATATCCCGAGGACAGTGCAGGCTCAATTATGACAACCGAGTACATTGTACTTCGTCCCGAAATGACAGCCGAGCAATCTATAAAAAGAATCAGACGAACAGGCGTAGATAAAGAAACTATCTACATTTGTTATGTTACGGATGACAACTCAAAACTTATCGGTATTACAAGCGTAAAGGATCTGCTTTTATCTGACGATGATGTTATTGTTTCGGAGATAATGGAAGAAAATGTAATTTGTGTAAACACTCTTGACGACCAGGAGAAAGTAGCGCAGATGTTTTCTAACTATAATTTTCTTGCGCTCCCCGTTGTAGATACCGAAAACAGACTTGTCGGCATTGTAACAATCGACGATGCTATTGATGTCTTGCAGGAAGAGGCAACCGAGGATATTGAAAAAATGGCTGCCGTAATGCCTTCCGATAAGCCTTATATGAAAACAAGTGTTTTCGGAATTTACAAAAAGCGTATTCCGTGGCTGCTTGTACTTATGCTTTCAGCCACATTTACAAGTGCTATCATTTCTCATTTTGAATCTGCGCTTGCGAGCGTAATCGTGCTTTCGTCATTTATTCCGATGATTACAGGTACAGGCGGTAACGCCGGTTCGCAGGCTTCGGTTTCGGTTATCCGTGCTCTGTCGCTTGGTGAAATCAAATTCTGCAATGCAGTCAAGGTATTGTGGAAAGAGTTTAGAGTATCTATCCTTTGCGGTGTCACTCTTGCCGCCGCAAATTTTATAAAATTGATGATATTCGATTTAAACGGCAAAGAAAACGCCTTTTTTATCGGACTTGTAGTTTCACTTACACTTATCGGAACTATTATAATGGCAAAACTCATGGGTTCGTTCTTGCCTATGGTCGCACACAAAATCGGTGTTGACCCTGCCGTAATGGCATCTCCGCTCATCACCACAATTTGCGACGCCTTATCACTTTTAATTTACTTTGGAATTGCAACAACAATTCTTCATATTTAAAAAACAGGTCATATCTGCAAATACAGCAGATATGACCTTAATTTTTTTCGGAATTGAGCAAGCCTAAAATCACTCCCAAAGCTATGTTTTGTTGTTTTGCCGATGTAAGTTTTCGTAGTAATTAGGAAAAACCGTAAAAAGCCGTTAAAAAAAGTTAAAAGTATAAAAATATAGTAAACAAGCCGTTTTTTAGGTGTAAAAAAAGATTACACTTTGAAAAACGGCTTGTTTTTTCTATTTAGTGCGAAAACGAAAAACGGAGTAATTAGACTGCTTGGTGGCAGAATGATTACTCCGTAAATATTTTTAAAGCAAGGTGTTTAAAAGCGTTTAAAACGGCTTTAAATCGGCTTTTTATTGGAATTATTCAATAAAACTAATGAATTACTTAAAGCAAATCAAAGGGAAGAAAAATGCAATTTAATAGGAACTCACTTCCTATTACGATAAACACTATGTTTTTAACAATTCAATAGTTTGTTTGTTAACAATCGACTCAATTAACAGTTTTACATAATTATTTATAAAATATGTATATTTATTCAAAATCTACTGTACCGATAACCTTGCCTGCACAGCGAATGTCATCATACTCGGCTAACTTAATTGGTTCGTATACAGGATTAAGGGAAATAAGCTCTCCTTTTCCCATTTGCTTAACATATGAATCACCGTTCAAAATGAAAATTCCGATTTCTCCTTCTAAAATTGAAGGAGATTTTTTTATTAATAGAACATCGTTATCAAAGAATTTAGGCTGCATACTATCTCCCCTAACTTTAAGCATAAAATCAGCCTGTTCTGTTAGAGAAGTTTTGGGAATAGTCATCCATTCAACAGGAATATCATCAGACAACCAATTACCGGTGCCGGCAGAAGCTCGGGTCATATATAAAGGAATAATTCTGCTTTTTGTTGGTTCTTTTACAACTTGTGATTCCTGCTTTTCAACCTGTTTGGGCATTTCATCAGTTCTGCCAAGCAGAAAATCTCCTGAAACATTGAAATAATCAGCAAGGATATTTAAGCTATCATACTTTGGAAGTTGTCTTCCGCTTTTCCAATTACTTATTAAAGATTCAGAAATACCAGTATCTTTTGACATCTGATAAGCTGTAACATTGCAATTTTGTAGTAATTGCTTAAAAATATCACTAAACATTTATGCACATCTCCAAACTTCGCAAAAGCTAAGTATTTTATCTTGAATACTTAGCAAATGCGTAGTATAATATAACTAAGTTAAAATATATCTTAATTTTAACACAGTTAATTTTATAAAACAAGGAGGTTTGTTTATGAATTTTGGCACAAATGTAAAAAAATATAGAAGAAAAGCTAAATTGACACAGGTTGAGCTTGCTCAGGCTACAGGAGTAACACCATCAATGATTAATCAGATTGAAAAGGGTATAAAAAATCCATCTGTTTTAGTAGGTTTTGAGATAGCTAAAGCTCTTAAGACTACTCTTGATGAGCTTTGCAAGGGGGCTTAAAAATGGCAAATTGTAAAGAGTGCTTGAATTACTATATCTGTGGCGATATTTGGAATGATAAGGCAGAACGCTGCAAACATTTTAGAGACCGCAACCACATTGTAGAACTGCTTTGCAATGTAGGTGATACAGTATGGCTGCTTGACGGAAAGTTCGCCTTTAAATCCAAGGTTGATGAAATCAGAATTTTAAGCGAAAACAGAATTTCATATCATTGTGAAAATGCTTATGATTGGTTTGAAAAATCTGACTTCGGTAAAACCATATTTTTAAGGCAGAAGATGCTGAACAGATGATAGGAGGAAATTATTAATGATTGGCAAGGTGTTATACCGGTATACAGTAATAGGAAATATCAACAACCGTGTGGTGCTTGCTCATAACCCAAAAGCTGTTGAGCCCTGGGTAGTCTGGTGGCTTGACCGTGACGGTGATCCTTACAGCGGAAGTTATTTCACTGACCGTGCAGCTGCGGTCAAGGAATTTATTAAAAGATCGTTTTAGGAGTGTTACTAATGTATAAGAAAAATTGCAAACGCTGCGGTAATGACTTTATCTCTCGGTCAGCTAAGGCTCGATACTGCCATGGGTGCGTGCCGGTTATTAAACTTCGATCACTAAAATCAAAAAATAAAGAATTGAATCGCGCTTGCACTGATGACACGGAGTTTTTAGTCAGCATCTATACGGCACGGGGGGAGTCACCAAGCAGGATTGCATCAGACTTCGGTCGCAGCGAGGAGAATGTTCTCAAGATTTTAAATGAAGCAAAGGAAAGCGGCAGATATAACGAACATATCAAACGGCATATCGACTATGCCGGGGACACAAGAAAAATCAAGGAGGAAATATGCAAAGAATGACATCAAAACTGCACGATTTTGCTCCCGTTTTATATGTAAATAAAGAAGGAAAGCATCTCACCCCAGCGGAAATATCAGTAGGTCAGACGCGAGAAGTGCTGCAAAGACTTTGCGAATACGAGGAAACCGGATTATTACCTGATGAAATCTTAGAACTAAAAAAATCAAGGAGAATAATTATGAGTGACATTTTAGAAAAACTACACAGAGAAGCGAGATACGCTTTGAACAGTCATTCTCTTAACTTAACATACCAAACATATGGAAAAGCCGAAATGGCTTATAAGCTGAAAGCAATTACTTGGGATGAGTTTTCAGAACTTAATACTATTTTAGTGAGAAATGGTATTAACAATCCGTCCGCTCAACTCAGCTAAAGCCGAAACCGCCGCAAGGCGGTCAGCAGGAAATGACCTCCCTGCTCTGATGATGGCAGGTCAAAAGGATGTGATTTTTTGACTTATCTTACAGTTAAAGAAGTTGCTGAAATACGAGGATGTTCTGAAAGATATATAAAAATGCTTATTTCGGGTGGCAATATCTGCAGTAACGAAACAGTGAACAACAACAATCGAAAAAAGTATTTAATACCTTTATCGGAGCTTTCTCATTCAGAACAACTTAAATATTATAAATCTCACGCAATACCTATCCCTGAGGATTTGTTACCTGAACGCAAGACAGAACGACATCACAAGGAATTTGATGAATTTTCGGCTGAACAGCGAGAAGAAATTGCAAGCTGGATACGAATTATCAAGTCGTGGGATGAATATTGTGCAACATCAAAGTTGAGCAAAGTGAATGCTACCGAAAAATTTGTCCAGCTGCAACAGGTTGCAAACCCTGAAATCAACATTTCAAAAAGCATTTTATATAGAAAGAAAAAGGCTTTAAAAGAAGATGACCTTGCAGGGTTGATTGACAACCGAGGAAGTTGGAAAAAGGGTACATCAACTATACCCGATGTAGCGTGGGACTGCTTTATGAGCTTTTATCTTGATGAGGCTCAGCACCCGATTAAGGCTTGTTATGAGTACACTAATATGTGGATTAAACAAGCTGCTCCTCAGCTCTTACCACTGCCGGCTTATTCGGCATTTTATCGTAAAGTACAGAATGATATTCCAAAGCCACTTGAGATTATGGGGCGTGAGGGAATGAAAGCCTTTCGTGACCGCTGCGCTCCATATATCAAAAGAACATACGAGGGTATGGTAAGTAACGAATGGTGGATTGCAGATAACCACACCTTCGATGTTCAGACAAAAGGAGCGGACGGAAGTGTTCACAGACTTTACCTTACAGCGTTTTTTGATGCTCGTTCGGGTATTTTTACAGGCTGTTATGTAACATCTGCTCCGTCCTCACAGGCTACGCTCATTGCTCTGCGAAAAGGTATTATGAAATACGGAATACCAGAAAATATATATGTAGATAACGGTAGAGAATTCTTGACATTTGATGTAGGCGGACTTGGACACAGAACTAAGAAAAGCCAAAAGGGCAAGTTTACACCGCCACCTGTATTTGAGCGTCTTGGAATTAAAATGACAAATGCTCTTGTACGAAACGCAAAGGCTAAAATCATTGAACGCAGATTTAGAGATGTCAAGGATGGATTTTCAAGACTTTTTCCTACATATACAGGCGGAAATGTTTGCGAAAAGCCTGAAAGGCTTAAGCATATTCTCAAGGATGGCGATAAAATTCCAACCGATGAAGAATTCACAAAAGCTGTTGAGGAAATTCTTACATACTATATGAACGAAAAGCCTTACAGCGGAGCAGTAAGCTCGGACAGTGGTAAAACCCGAATGCAGGTTTACAGAGAAAACCTCAAAGAAAAGCGAGTTGCCTCGGAGCTTGACCTTAACCTTATGCTTATGCGTAGCACAAGAAGTCAGAAAGTCGGCAGGCGTGGCGTACATCTTACTATTGCAGGAGAAAAGATTGATTACTACAACGATGAGCTTATACTCAATTACTTTGGCAAGGAAATGTATTGCAGATATGACCCTGAGGATATTTCAACAGTTAGAGTGTATGACCTAAATGATAACTACATAATGACTGTACCTGTTGATAATGAGGCGGTACTTACTTATGGTTCATCTAAAGACGCAGTAGGACAGGCTTTACGCAAAGTCAGAAGTCTTGAAAAGCTCACAAAGCAGGAGCTTAAAGCAAGTCAGATTACCGCACTCGGCAAGAAGACAGCACTTGAGCTTGTTCTTGCCACAGCAGAGGAGAATAAACTCAAGTCTGATGAGCTTAGTCCTAAGATTATTTCCGTACACCGTGCCGATGAAGAGCCTGCCGAAATCAAACAGGCAGTCGGTCAGAATAATATAGTAAAAATTGATAAAGCAAAGATGATCAGGAATCTTGAAGAAAGACAGAGGGAGGAATAAATATGTCAATCAATCCTGAATTACAGCAAAAGCTAAGAGATTATATTAAAAACGCTTGCAAAGGCTCGCAAAACCAAGCGGCTAAAGCACTTGGTTGGTCACCTGCGTATATTTCAACTTACCTTAAAGGTGAATTCAAGGGTGATTTAGCAAAGTTTGAATCGTCACTGTCAGAGGCTTTTGCAAACAAAAACGCAGCGGAAAACCTCAAGAGTGCAGTTGTTACAGGTACATATAAGCCAACAGGCATAAGCGAGGGTGTGTATGAAACAATCCGATTGTGTCACCTCAAGGGCGGTCTTGCTATTGAATGCGGAGATGCAGGAATCGGAAAGACTATGGCTTGTAAGAAGTATGCAGAGGATTTTCCTACTTCGGCGATATATGTTACCGTTAATCCTTGTCTGGTTACTCTTAACGCATTTTTAAAGCTGATGTGCCGTACTCAGAAGATTACGGCAAGCGGTCGCAAGGATGAAATGTGGATGAGGCTGTCAGACAGCTTTGCAGGAGAACGCAAGGTGATTATCATTGATGAGGCTCAGCACCTTCCTATAAAGACTATTGAGGCAATCAGAGCTTTCTTCGACAGCAACCCCACACTCGGTATTTGCCTTGTCGGCAACATTGAAACCGTAACCAATACAGGCAGAAGTAAGGAGGCTTTCGCTCAGATAAGAAACAGAACAAAACTTACTGAAATCAGACACACAACATCAATTACTGCAAATGATATAGCGTTGCTTTTCCCACCTGTTGCAGATGACGAAAAAGCAAAAGGTTTACTGCTCGGAATATCTCGCTCAGAGCAGGGTATTCGAGGAGCAAGCAATGTATTTTCAAATGCAGTTGACAACGGCAATATTACATATGACGGTTTACTTGCAATGGCTAAAGCCATGAAAATTAATGTTTATGGAGGAATTTAAAATGAGTTTAAAAAGAATTATGTTGTATGTTTTAACAGGATTTTGCATGGGAGCAATTACCCTTGCAATGCTCGAAAAGATGGGATTTCGTATAGCCTCATATGGCGTTGAAATGCTGTTTATCCCTTGTGTAGTGCTTTGTATCTGCTTTGGCTGGGCGTTAAAAACAGATGTATTAAGACTATTTAGGAGGAATAAGAATGTTAATTCACGCAGAAAATGAAAAGCAAAAGGAAGTTACCGCCATACATATTTGTAAGGGCAGTATTTGCGGTAACTGTCTAAATTACCATAAAGGTATTCTTAATTGGCAAATAGGCTGTTGTATGTGTTCACGCTCCCCAGTAGAAAGATATGATTATTGCAGTTTGTTTAAGGAGGTTAACAGAAAATAAATGTTAGAAGAAATACAAAGAAACTTTATAATCAATTTGAGATTTTTAAGGAAAAAGCAAGAGTACACACAGCAAGAAATTGCAGACAGATTAGGTATAAATAGAACAACATATACTAAGTGGGAAACAGGTGTATGTGAACCGGGGCTAAAAAACATTGAGAGATTATGTAATTTACTTGATGTAGATTACAACACTCTCTTTCAAAGGAGAATATTGAAATGACTAATGAAGATTGGAAAACGGTCGATAAAGCCTTAAAATCAGTTTTATTACCGGGCGTTAAGCTGCTTATTGACGGATACGAAGTAACACTTACATTATGTCAAAAATCACAGTTTAAAAACGCTATTGCAATATGGATTAACGGATGTTTTAAAGGCAAATGGCTTGCAGAAGATTGTGAGGAACGCAGGCGTTTCCTCTGCTGTAAGAAGAGAACACTTGTTAAAGAAGCAGATTATAAGGCTTATGGCATACGCAGTAAGAAAGCTAAAAAAGAATTAGCAGACAGATATGCATATGAGGAGTGGTTCTCGTATTGGACTAATTTCAACAAGATGAAAAAGCACTTTATCGACAACAATAAAAGCATTGAAATTTTGGAGGTTTTATAATGGATATTACTTTTGATGAAAAGTATTGGAATCAGGGATAATTTCCCTGTTCCTTAATGCAGCTCCCTTAGGAACGGTCACAAGCCCGTGAGAATGCAGAGTGAGGAACACACAATTCAAAAATAAATTAGGAGGTAAACACATATGGAGACATCAAAAAAGATATGTAAAAACGGCTCAATTACTTTGCCAAAGCAGATAAGAGCCGAAGCAGGAATGTTCCCCGGCAACGCTGTTAATATTAGCACCTCGGCTGACGGAACGGTAACAATTAAGCCGTCAGCTCCCTGTTGTCGCTTTTGTGGAACAGTTGAAAATGTAATCGTTGCTGACAATGTTGTTATTTGCCGCAAATGTGCTGAAAAAATTATTGAAAAGGTTGGTGCTACAAATGACTGATTTAAGAAAACAGATTGATGAGCTTGCGGCAATTAAGGTTGATATGGGAAAGCTCAAGGAGCGTAAGGATAAGCTTGAGGCTGAAATTATAAAGCAGTGCACCGCTGACCTTGGGAATACGAAGTATAAGAGTATTCGATATGAGGGTGATGTTTTTGACCTGACAGCCGTTACAGCTGAAAGTCTTAAGGTTACATACGATTCTTTCTTACCAATAATTTTTGGTAAAGCATACGAGGACGCAGTAACAGAAAAGAAAGACTATTCTTTATCAGCTCCGGCAAAGCGAATGCTGATAGGTCTTTGGACAGGAAATTATGTTAAATGCACTGTAAAAGAAGTCATTGAGCAGATGAACGGCGTGTCTGATGAAGAGCGTAAGCAGCTCCTTAAGAAGTGCAAGGGCATTAATTATGACAAGGATGTCAGCAATATCTTAAAGTTTACCTCCTTGTCGGAGGAAGATGCAAAGGAATATGCTTATCTCATTTCTGATGCTGCCGTCTGGCAGGATTTTAAAAATCTTCTCACTATTAACGGCATTGATGATGAAGAACATATTAACGATATTCTTCTTAAAATTCAAAGTGCATTTGTGGTTGAGGAAAGCACAAAAATCTCTTTAAGCTGAGGTGAATTAATTGTTAAAACCACAGCAAACTCAAAGAATTTATGCTATGGGCGCAAGGCTTGGACTTGTTGAAAGCGGTAATAAAAATGACCTGCTACACGAACTTGTGTATAGCATAGCACAGAAAAATAGTGTACGAGAGCTTGATGAACAGGAATACAGAAAAGTCGTTGCAGACCTTGCAAACAAACTTAAAATAGCTAATCTTACAGAGCCAAAGACGGTGCATCCTTTCAAAGCACAAAAGCGTGAGGAAAAGGGTATCGGCAAAATGTCAGACGGTCAGATCAGGAAAGTATGGCAGCTGATGTATAGTCTGGAAAAGCTTGACATAAAGCCGTCGGGAGCAAGGCTCGGCGACCGCTTATGCGGTATAATCAAAAAAGAATTACATATTGACGCTATACCGAAAGAACCTTTTGCATGGCTCACTTATCAGCAGGGAGTTAAACTGATTGAAATACTAAAAAAATACATTGCAAATGCTCAAAGGAGGAAGGACGGTGGAAATACATCTTGATGATCTCATAGGCACTCAGCGTGATATAGCTGAGGTAATCGGTATTGAAAACTATATTAAGCTGTGCAAAGCCTTTGGCGGCGATACTGTGTATATTCAAAAATATACAGAACTGCAAAAAGTTGAACGCAATGCTGAAATCAAAGCAAGGTACAACGGATACAACAGCAGTCAGCTTGCAAAAGAATATGACCTCTCCGAACGATATGTCAGGCTGATATGTTCAGGCGGACAGCTTGACGGTCAGCTTAGTATCTTTGACGATTAGGAAATAAATTAAGGATATTTTTCCTCTACGAAATATCCGAATTATAAGGTATTATTGAGTTAGAAACTTGATAATACCTTATTTTTTATGGAGTTGAAAACATGAATTTTACGGCAGACACTTGGTGGTTGTTCGGTCTTATTGTCACAGGAGCAATAGCAATTATCGGCTTTTTTCTTAAGCGTACTATTAATGAGGCTGACAGGCACGATAAGGAAATTAAAGAGATACAACTGTCTTATGTTACGAAAGATGAGCTGAAAGATGTTAAAAATGATTTAAATAAATCTATCGGTAAGTTGCAGACTGATGTTGAGCAGATAAAAGAAAGTTGCCTGACTAAGCCTGACTTTTACCGTTCGCAGATGCAGACCGATAAAAAGATTGATAAAATCTACGATTTACTGATAAAACAGCAGATGGAGGGTAGCGGCAATGATACCAGATAAGGATGAGGCTATTAAGAGGATAAGAGCAACTCGTTTTATAAAAAATAATGGTGTAGTTATCAGAACAATTAATCTGCTCCGTTATAAATACGAGAAGCTTTCAGAGGTCAGATATGCTCTTGATGATATTGAGGATGCAGATTATCTCGACAGTATCAACTACCTATCAGAAAGCGGCTATATTTCTTTAAGGCATATCAAAACCAAACAACCTGCTGAGATTGCGGATGTTGATTACAACGAGCTGGAAGCTAAGCTTACAGCAAAAGGTATTAAGCTGCTTGCAGGAAATATTTTTGATGATTTAGTTGAGGTGTAGCTATGAGCAGAACTAACCGCAGAGCCTGCGGAAAGATAGACAAGCTCCCTGCCGACCTCAAGGACACCGTAGATCAGATGCTTGTTAGCGGTCAGACCTACCGTGAGATTGTAGCATATCTTGCCGAGAACGGAGAACAGCTCTCTCAGGCGGCGGTCAGCCGTTACGCATCAAGATTTTTGGCAAACGCACAGCAGTTAAGGATTGCACAGGAAAATTTTCGAATGATACTGACCGAAACAGAGCGTTATCCCGAGCTTGATCCGGCGGAGGCTATTCTGCGTATGGCATCTCAAAAGGTTTTTGACGCTATTGCAAAGCTTGACGAAGGGCAATTTGATGATGTGTCGGCTGACGACCTGCTAAGACAGGCTACGGCACTTGCAAGGGCAGTTGCTTACAAACGCAAAACAGACATTGATGTCAAGTCAGACAAGCAGATTGCACTTGAGGAAAATCAGAGCTTGCTTTATGAAACTATCAAGAAAAGTAACCCACGCTTGTACAATGAGCTGATGGAAGAGATTACGAAGCTTAAAAAACAAGCTAAGGAGGCTTAGTATGGAAAAATACGAATGGTATGTACTACATGTCAGAACAGACAGTGAACTTGACATTGCTAAAGCATTAGAAAGCCGAGGCTTTTCAACTGCTGTTCCTACCGAAAATCGTATTATCCGCAAGGGCGGAAAATGGATTAAGAAAGCATACATTGTTTTTGCAGGCTATGTTTTTGTGTTTATGCGATACAACTGGGCAAAATACTACGCTATGAATAACATAAGCGGAATAATTAAAATCCTCGGTGGAGGTCAGAACCCCATTCCGCTAAGCAACTCTGAATCGGAGTTTATCCTCAAACTTTCAGAACTGCTTTCCGAGCCATCAGTGCTGAAATTCAATGATGATAACAGCTACGAGATAGTCAGCGGATTTTTGACAGAGTACAAAGATAAAATTGTAAAAATTGAACGCAGATACAAGAAAGCGACAGTCAAAATTACTGTTGCAGGAGAAGAAAAAGAAATAAAGGTGTCTTTTATAGAAGATACAGAACAAATGCCGGAGCAGACAGCGGATTGATTCGTCTTCGCTTGATGAATGGTTGTTATACACTTAGCACCGATAACATCAAAGTTAGCGGATGGCGAAGCTTGCATAAAACGGTATTTAAACTTATTTTAAGCACCCTTTAACGGGTGTTTTTATTTTGGAGGTGAGTGCGAATGGATAAGCTGTCAAAACTTGAACAATTACTTAAAGATACAAATACAAAGCAGGAATTTAATATTGTGGAGGACTTAAAGGCTTTGGCTCTCTCCTACGGAGTTGTCAAGTCAAAGGATTTTCGCAAAAAGCTCAACGCCCTGATTGAAAAATACGAAAATGACGAATTAACGGCTATCCGTGAAGCACTGATAAAGAAATGCCAAAGCGGTGACACCCAGGCTATCAAGCTGTATGCCGAATACTTCAAGCCTGAAACTGTTGTCAGTGTTGACGACGGATTGCTTGAGGCACTTGCAGGTGCAGGCAAGGAGGCTTTTGCTGATGAAATTTAAACCATTTTCAAAGAAACAGCTTAAAGTTCTCTCCTGGTGGAAGGTTGACGGGATAAAGGATAAATACGATGCAATCATAGCAGATGGCTCTGTCCGTTCCGGTAAGACGGTCAGTATGAGCATATCCTTTCTGATATGGGCAATGGATACCTTCTCTGACTGCAACTTTGCAATCTGCGGTAAGACTGTAGGCTCTTGCCGCAGAAATGTTATTAAGCCGCTTATCAATATGCTAAAGCACAGATATGACATCAAGGACAAACGCTCGGAAAACTCACTGACAGTCAGTAAAAACGGAAAGACAAACACTTTTTACATTTTCGGCGGTAAGGACGAAAGCTCACAGGACTTGATTCAGGGTGTTACGCTTGCAGGCGTACTCTTTGATGAGGTTGCTCTGATGCCACGCTCATTCGTTGAGCAGGCTCTCGCCCGTTGCTCGGTTGAGGGCGCAAGGTTCTGGTTCAACTGCAACCCCGATAATCCTAATCATTGGTTTTATCAGGAATGGGTTTTAAAGGCTGAAAATAAGCACGCTTTACGACTTAAATTTTTAATGGATGATAATTTGAGCTTATCCGAAAAGGTTAAGCAGCGGTATTATAGCCTTTATCAAGGCACTTTCTTCCGTCGTTTTATACTTGGTGAATGGGTAATTGCAGAGGGACTTGTTTATCAGGACTTCAACGACCATATCTCCGAAAGGCTGTGGAACGGCAACCCCGATAAGCTTGTCGGTCGGTGGTACATCTCAATGGACTACGGTACTATTAACCCTTGCTCTATGGGACTGTGGTGCGTAACTGACAACGAGGCTATTAGAGTGGATGAATACTACTACAACAGTCGCAAGGAAGGCTATCAACGCACCGATGAAGAGCATTATGCAGAGCTTGAAAGGCTTGCAGGCGACAGATACATTGAATATGTAATCATTGACCCGTCAGCCGCATCATTTAAGGCAACGATTAAAAAGCACGGCAAATTTTTTGTGAAATCAGCAAAGAATGATGTGCTCAACGGTATCAGAACAACAAGTCAGATGCTTAATGACGGTCGCATTAAAATCGGAGTTAAGTGCAAAGCATCGCAAGAGGAATTTGGTATGTATCGTTGGGATGATAAAGCCGAAGAAGATAAGGTCATCAAGGAAAACGACCACGCAATGGACGATATAAGATATTTTGCGTACACGATTTTACGCAAGACTTTTAAATATAACGATTAGGGGGTGAGAATTTGAAAAGGCGTGCTAAATATGTATTTTTGAGTTGGCTAAGGACACTCGTGAATAAGTTATCTCCGGACGATATAGTAAGTTATCATTATGATGATATGGAAGACGCCATGGAAGATTGGCTTGAAATATATGCTGATGAACCACGGTGGAGTAATGCCTGTCACGGCAAAACGCTCAATCTCGGAGCTACGATAGCATCAGAATTTGCAAGACTTATTATGATTGAGTTTGAAAGTAATATAACAGGTTCAAAGCGAGCAGACTATTTGCAGGAACAGTACGAAAAACTAACTAAACAGCTTAGAGTAAGACTTGAGGCAGGCTGTACTGTTGGCGGCATAATGCTTAAGCCATATGTTCGCAATGGTGTTATACTCCCCGATTGCAACACACAGGACAAGTTTATCCCTCTTAGTTACAGCAATGGTATAATTACCGCTGCTGCATTTTTTAATCAGGAAGTCAAAGGAAAAAATTACTACACTCGAATTGAAAAGCAGACTTACAGTTACGAAAACAAATCACACACGATTGAAAGTCACTTTTTTGTTTCTTCCAACCCTGACAACATTGGCTCTGAAATAAAGCCTGAAAATCTTGACAGCAAAATGTGGGCAGGAATTGATCCATACATTGTCATAAATGATGTTGACCGTCCTCTTTTTGCGTTTTGGAAAGTACCGTTTGCAAACCACATTGAAAGCGACAGTCCTCTCGGAGTGTCGGTTTACAGCCGGGCAGTTAAGCTGCTTAACGAAGCTGACTTGCAATGGGACAGATATTTGTGGGAATTTGAAGGCGGTGAGCTTGCTGTTGATGCAGGCGAAGAAGTTTTGCGACAGCGACCGGGTGAAAAATCGTTCGAAACAGCATCTACTCGTGACAGGCTTTTTAGGAAAATCAACATTGACTCTGACTCAAACAGTGATAAGTCATTTTATGAGGTTTTTAATCCAAATTTGCGTGATGAAAACTATGCAAGGGGTCTTAATGAAATTCTAAGACGAATTGAATGGAACTGCTCCCTTGCCTACGGTACGCTGTCAAATCCGCAGAATGTAGATAAAACAGCGGAAGAAATCAAAGCATCCAAACAGCGCAGCTATACGGCGGTGTCTGATATGCAGTCCTCTCTTGAGTCTGTGCTTGAAGACTACATATATGCTTGCAACGCTATGGCAGATGCTTGTAATCTTGCTCCGTCAGGTGAGTACGAAGTCAGCTTTAATTGGGGTGACGGCGTGCTTGAGGATAAGGACAAGGAGCAGGCTATACAGCTTAATGAGGTAAACAGCGGTATCCGCAAAAAGACCGACTACCTCAAATGGCGTTACGGAGTTGACGATAAGCAGGCGGCGGAGATGTTGCCCGACAGCGGAGTGCAGAGCTTTTTTAACGAGGGTGGTGCTTAATGCTTACACCTGAACAGCTTGCACATTGTGCAGATGATATTGTAGAGCTTTACAGTCAGCTTGAAGAGGCTATCGTCCGAGATGTTGCCCGAAGAATTGTTAAAACCGGAACAATGACCGACACAGCAATATGGCAAACACAGCATATGCAGGAGCTTGGCACTCTCAATGCTGATATTTTAAGCAGTATATCAAAGTATAGCGGTAAATGCGAATCAGAGCTTAAAAAGCTGTTTGAAGAGGCAGGTGTAACGGCAACTGATTACGATAACGAAATATACAGAGCAAACGGTCTTAACCCTAAGTCAATCAAGGTGTCTGATACTCAACTGCAGATATTAGAGACAGGATTTAAGAAAACTCAAGGCAATTTAAGTAATCTTACTCTTACTACGGCGGTATCATCTCAAACGAGCTTTATTAACGCTTGCAGTCTTGCGGAGCTTAAAGCTACAAGCGGAGCGTTTTCTCCGCAGCAAGCTATTGTTGATGCGATAAAGCAAGTAGCCGTCAACGGTGCGGAAGTGATATATCCGTCAGGGCATACGGATAAGCTTGATGTTGCAGTTCGCCGCAATGTTATGACGGGCATAGGTCAGACCACGGGTGAAATCTGCCTTGCAAATGCCCGTGAGCTTGGCTGTGACCTTATGGAGATAACCGCTCATGCAGGAGCAAGACCAAGTCATTCGTATTGGCAAGGTCAGGTTGTGAGTTTAAGCGGCAGAAAAGGTTATCTTTCCTTGTCAGACATTGGCTACGGTTCGGGTGACGGTTTTAAGGGGTGGAACTGCAGGCACGATTGGTATCCGTACTTTGAGGGCAGTACCCGTATGTATGACGAAGAAAAGCTAAAGCAGATGGACGCTAAAAATATTGAGTATCCTGACGGCTCTATGCACACTCTTTATGAAGCAGAACAAAAGCAACGAGCTTATGAAAGAAAAATCAGGGAGTCAAAACGCATACTTGCCGCTTACGATGAAAGCATTAAAAATGCCGATGACGAAGCAATAAAAAAGGCTTATCAGAATATTTTTAATAAAGAATCCGTAAAGCTGAAGAATCGTGAAGCTGAGCTTAACAATTTCTGTGACAAAACAGGCTTGCTCAAGCGTAATGACAGAGTACAAAAGTATGGTTTTGGCAGGAGTACGGCTCAAAAAGCAGTTTCATCAGCTAACAAGCATTATAAAACTTGGAGTAAAGAGCATAACATAAATAACATAAAAACACTTGCAGAATATTACAATGTGAAGTATAATGATAGTAAGCGGTATGCACTTCTTCAGGGATATGTTAAAGCTGTTAATAAAGGTGATATTTCTCCTTTGATAGGTTTTGATTTATATGAAATTAAAGCCAAAGAAATTAAAGATGAGCTTGTTGGTCTGAAAATTAGTAATGACATAAATTATGAAATAACAGACTTCTCTACGCATTTTATTGACAGAGTGTTAGGTCAAACCTCAACAAGTCACGAAGGAATGCGATTAGGTACAACCATAGAGCAACTTAAAGATAGTATTGCCAATCCCCGAAAAATTTCAGAACCGTTTTTTAAAAATATGAAAAAGAATGGTAAGGAATATTTGGATGAACGCATAAAAATTACTGGTAAAAGTTGTTCTTTCGTATATAGCGTAAAAGACAAATTGATTGTTCAAGCTACATCATTCGGAGAGGATATTATATTATGATTATAATAAATGATAAAAATAAAAAATTTGTTAAAAATCACATTCCAAAAGCAGATGAAATATTAAACTCAGCTTCAGTAAGAGATGCTCTTGAGGCTTTTTCGGATTGGCTTGATATGAATCCTGATTGTTGGGATGAAAATGGTTATGACTATAGTGACTTGGGAAGACAAGCTCAAAAAGTATATGATGATATATTGTACGATAATGTTTATGCTAATAAATCAAATGCATAAAATTGTCTTATATCGCATTTTAATTAAAAATGTAAAGTTACACCACTAATCAATTAAAACGCAAATTAAACGAATTTAAACGGTATTTAAAGGGGTATTTGAAATACTCCTTTTACTTTTGCCACAAATTTATATTTATAGGTTATAAGCTCCCGATTTTCGGGGGCTTTTAATATTACTCAAAATAAATTAAACGGAGGTAAAACTATGGACTTAATGGAAATCCTTAAAGCCTTGTTTGGTGATGAGGCTTTGACATTTGAGCAGTTTGCCGAAAAGGTAAACAATGCGGCAGATGTTAAGCTCGGCAACCTTGCAGGCGGTCAGTACATCGAAAAGGAAAAGTATGACGATGTGTCAAATCAGCTTAAAACTGCAAATCAAAATCTCGAGGGTTATGACCCTGATTGGCAGACAAAGCTTGCACAGGCACAGGCAGACGGTGAGAAAAAGCTCAATGACTATAAGTTTGAGCAGGCTGTTGAAAATGCTATCAACAACGCAGGTGCAGCGGATTTGGTATCTGTAAAGGCTAATCTTGATATGTCGAAGATTGCACAGGGCGAGGACGGCAAAATCACAGGTCTTGACGAACAGCTTGCAGAGCTTAAAACAAACAAGCCTTTTCTTTTCAAGTCTGATGAAAGACAGAAAAAGTTAAACCTCGGCGGACCCACGGGCGGTGCGAAAGCAAAGTCCGGCTCAAACATCAAGTCTGCCGTTGAAGATTTTTACAAGAAATAAGGAGAAAAACATATGCCTATTACATTAGCAGAAGCAAGTGTCGGCAGAGCCGACAAGGTTACACAGGAGGTTATTGATACTCTCCGCCGTGGCTCACAGTTTATGGATGAGCTTACTTTTGATGATGCCGTATCTCCGGGTGTCGGAGGTTCAACTCTCACTTACGGTTATCTCCAGCTCCAGACCCCGTCAACAGCGGCAGGCAGAGAAATTAACAGCGAATACACAGCGAACGAGGCTAAAAAAGTTAAGAAAACCGTTGACCTTAAAATCTTCGGTGGTGCTGCTGAGGTTGACAGAGTAATTCAGGAAGCAACAACTGATGAGATTGCTTTTCAGCTTGAACAGAAGACCAAGGCGACAAAGAACTTCTTTCAGTACACCTGCATCAACGGCTCAAAGACTGATAAATCGGTTGATTTTGACGGTCTTACAACCTTGCTCAAGGGTACAAGTACAGAGTACAACGCTGGCTCTGACAAGACAGTAGTTGACCTCTCAACATCTGCACTTGTTACAAGCAACTATCAGCTTATGATTGATATGCTCAACGAGTTTATCGGCGGCATTGACGGCAAGCCTACTTTTTTGCTTGGCAACAGCAAGATTATCGCCAAACTCAAAAGTGTGGCTCAGCGTGCAGGATACCTCACAAGAGCCGAGGACGCTTTTGGTAAGACAGCACAGGGTTATGACGGTATCATTTTTTATGATATGGGCAACTACTTTGATGGTTCAAAGACTGTGCCTTGCGTGCCGATTTACGAAACAGGTGCATCAAGCTCAAAGGTAACAGGTCTTACCGACCTTTATGCTGTACAGCTTGGTCTTGACGCTTTTCATGGTGTATCCCTCAGCGGTTCATCAATCATTAAAGCACATATGCCTGACCTTACTGCACCGGGTGCAGTGAAAAAGGCTGAGGTAGAAATGGTTGCCGCTGTCGCACTTAAAAACACAACTAAGTGCGGCGTGTTCCGCAATATTAAGGTGTCTTGATATGTTTGCAGATTATTCTTATTATACAGATTCTTGGGCAGGTACTTTGATACCTGCCCAGGAGTTTAACAGCTATGCACGCAAAGCTGAACGCTTAATTAACTATATTGTCAGCGGTGGAGTAAAAGAGGTTACTGAGCCTGTAAAAAATGCTGTTTGCGCCGCTGCCGAGGCGGCATATGAACTCCGTCAGAGCGTGGCAAATATTCCGCATGGTATTAAGTCAGAGAACACAGACGGCTACAGCGTTACATACAAGGACTACAACGCAGATGACCTTGCAGACCGAGAAAAAAGAGCCATGTTTAAAGCTATCAGACAAGAGCTATACAACACAGGCTTGCTGTATCAGGGGGTACGCTGATGTTTACTAATCATACAACTATAACTCTTTTTTGCAGTAAGCAGATGGGGCGTGAAAAGCTGTGGAGCAAACACACCTTGCGTGATGTAAATTTCCATGGTGCAGACCAGATGCTTGTGTCCGATAAGGAAGTCAAACGCAGTGAGGAGTACATTATCCGTGTGCCTCACTCGGCTCTTGAAAATTATGTTGACAAGGCAACCTACAAGGCAATGCCTGCTGAGGAGGCTTACAACTGCTTTACGCTCAAGAAAGGCGATTATATCGTCAAAGGCGAGGTTGACTGCGATATATCAAATTCTGCTGACTTGGTTAAGAATTATGACGCACTTGAAATTGTATCAGTAACTGAAAATCTCAATGCATCTAACTATTCAAAGCATATTAAATTGGTGGTTAAATGATTATTAAACTGCTTTTTAACACAACTGAAACAATGCTTAAAGACAGAGGCTTGCAGGCTGAGGGCAAGGTACAGAAAATTGTTGACAGCGAAGTCTTACGCAGATGTGACCCTTATGTACCGTTTGACACAGGCTATCTTAAAAAGAGTGGCATTACAGGCACTAAGATTGGTAAAGGTGAAGTTGTTTACGATGCTGTCTATGCTCATACAAATTACTATATGAATGCCGGCAAAGGCAAAGAAGGTACTTCAAAAGGCGGTTTGCGAGGTAAGTTTTGGTTCGAGCGTATGAAAGCAGACCACTTGGAAGACATTTTGAAAACCGCAAAGGAAAAGTGCGGAGGTAAATAATGGAAACATCAATTATAAAATCATTGTTTAAATGGTTTTGTGACTGTGAAATTCTTGAGGCTGATTCAGAGCTGAATGTTGACTATCTCGGCGAAGATGCAGAGCAGTACAGCATTGAAACTGTACCTTGCAAAGCTGTAGTAAAAAGCTACATTGACGGCTCTGCTAAGTGTCAGTATCTCTTTATCTTTGCAAGCCGAGAATGTTACAGTCAGGAAAACGGAATAAATATGGCAAACCTTGAATTTTACGAAAGGCTTGAAGACTGGATTGCAGAACAGAACATAAACCGCAAATTACCTAAGCTCCCTGCCGGCTGTACTGCTCAGTCAATCAAGGTTTTGTCATCAGGCTATGTAATGAACAATGATACGAAAACGGCAAGGTATCAAATACAGTGTCGTTTGGAATATACTAAAAATTTGGAGGTAAAAAATGGCTGAAGTAATTAGACAGAGAAGAATGCAGGCAAATTATCTTAACTGCAGTAACGGTAGCAAAGAAAAAGCATTTGCACTTTTGGGTGTTGGTGCAAAAACACTTGATGAAAATCCATCAGCTCAGACTAAGAGCAGGAAGTATGTATGCGATAAATCAGCAACTAAGTCAATCAGCGGATATGATTGGACTACTGCTTTTGATATTGACCAAATTCGTGAACAGGACGCTATTAACTTTATTGTGAATATCGGTGAAAATCAGCTTGTCGGCGAAGATGCAGAAACCGAGTATGTTATCGTTGACCTCGACCAAAAAGAAGGTTCAACGGGTACATCATATCACGCACGCAAGTTTAATGTTGCTGTGGAAGTTGCATCTTTTACAAATGATGACGGCGAAATGGGCTGCACAGGTAACTTCCTTGGCAAGGGTGACCCCGTCGAGGGTACTTTTGATACATCCACTAAAACATTTACTGCTAAATCTGCTTAAGGAGACATAAACAATGATTATTAATAATGTAACCTTGCCAGACATTGATGTTGCAGATGCACTCGAAATGGAGCGCTTTGAAAAGGCTAACGATAATGTCAGCGACAAAATGAAACAGCTTGACACAAACGGTAAACGCAGATCTGAGCTTATTCGTGCACAGTGCAGTGCGATTTTCGATTTTTTTGACGAAGTTTTTGGAAACGGTACTGCAAAAAAGGTATTCGGTGATTCAGTTAATCTTACTACTTGCATAAACGCTTACGAGTCTGTTATTGTTGCTGTAAATAAGCTTGACAAAGCTGTCGGCGAACAGTACAAGGCTAAACTAGGCAACCGTCAGCAGCGTAGAAATAAGCACAAGAATCATTACAACAACCGTCCAAAGATTGTTAAGTGATGAATATGCTTATTAATTCTGTGCCTGACAGTTTGCATATTGCAGGGGCAGAATATAAAATACATACTGACTTTAGCGTATGGATTGAGTTTGAGAAACTATTATCTGATGAAAGCGAAAACGCTCATAAAACTATTTCAGATATAAAAAATCTGATTTTCTGTGACAAACAACCTCCGCCACGAGCTGACGAAGAAACGGTAAATAAAATTCTTTGGTTTTATCGTTGTGGAAAAGAGCCACAGAACAGCAGTCATACATCAGAAAAAGAGATTTTCAACTATGATTATGATGACGGTTATATATTTTCGGCATTTCTTGAACAGTATCACATTGACCTTGAACAAACAAAGCTCCATTGGTGGAAGTTCCACGCTCTTATGTTGTCATTATCAGACAGCACAGAGTTTGTAAAAATAATGGGTTACAGGTCGATAGAAATCAACTCAAAAATGACAGCTGCTCAAAAATCGTTTTATCAAAAAATGAAAAAGCAATATAAGCTGCCGCTCAAGGAAAAAGTACAAAAACAAATTTCGAGCATTGAAGACGCACTTATTAACGGAGAAACAATTGACAATCTATTATGAAATTTGTATAATATTGTTAAAGTTATATTATTTCATAAGAAGGTGCTATATTATGAAAAAGTTAATTGTAACAATCCTTTTAATTGGTATGTTGCTTATAAGCGGAACAGCTTGTAGTAATTCTCAAAACTCTACACCCGATCCATCAGGTATAAGTAAATCCGAATTTGACAAGCTAATAACAGGCATGACTGACAGTAAAGTTAAATCTATTGTTGGAAGTTTAGGAGAATTAATATCTGAGCAAAAAAATGATACAGATAAATATTTTGAAACTGTTTATTTATATAAAGTAAACGGTGAAACAACCGGATATGCTGAGCTTGAAATAACTTATCATAAAGATAAAGAACTTTTTTCGGAAGCAACATATACGCTTACAGGAAAAACTCAATATGATTTATCATAAGGAATTAAAAAGTGAAAAATAAATCAAAAGTAAAATGCCCTTACTGCGGTTATGAAATGCCCATATACTTTGACAAATTGTCAAGGTGTAGGGGCATTTTTGTATGTTGCAAGGGACGAAACTGTAAGAAACAGTTTGAAATCGTAATAAACGACAACAAAAATAAATAAGGTCAAGTAGAGCCATTATGTGCCGATGACCTCACTAAAACATTAAATGGTGGTGAGTAATTTGGCATATGATGGCTCTATTAAAATTGATACAAAAATAGATACAAGCGGCTTTAAGGGCGGTATTGATAAAATAAAATCAATTGCTCAAGCGGGTGTATCTGCTGTAACAGCAACGCTCGCAGGTATTACAGCCACACTCGGTGCAGGAGCAACCGCAGCGGCAACAGTCGGCTCGTCATTTGAGGCTGCTATGTCAAAAGTATCTGCAATCAGCGGTGCAACAGGTGATTCATTGCAAAGTCTGACCGATAAGGCAAAAGAAATGGGTGCAAAAACAAAGTTCTCTGCATCCGAGTCGGCATCTGCTTTACAATATATGGCTATGGCAGGCTGGGACACAGAGTCAATGCTCAACGGTATTGACGGTATTATGAACCTTGCCGCCGCTGACGGTTTGGACTTAGCAACAACATCAGATATTGTTACAGATGCACTTACAGCGTTTAACCTTAAAGCATCAGACAGCACACACTTTGCAGATGTACTTGCCAAAGCCTCATCAAGTGCAAATACTAATGTATCTATGCTTGGTGAAAGTTTTAAATATGTTGCTCCTCTTGCCGGCACAATGGGCTACTCTGTCGAAGATGTTTCCCTTGCCCTCGGTCTTATGGCCAATGCGAGTGTCAAAGGCAGTATGGCAGGCACAAGCCTTAAAACGGCTCTTTCTAACCTTGCCTCTCCTACCGAGGATATGGCTAATGTTATGACACAGTATGGCATATCTATCTCCGATGCCGAGGGTAACGCTTTGCCTCTTATAGATGTAATGAAACAGCTTAGGGAAAAGTTTAGCGGATTAAGCGAAACCGAACAGGCTGCAACCGCAAGTACACTTTTCGGCAAAGAGGCTATGAGTGGTATGCTTGCTATCATTAATGCAAGCGACTCTGACTTTGATAATCTGACTAAAAATATTAACAATGCTGACGGTGCGGCTCAAGCAATGGCTGATACAATGCAAGATAATTTGCAAGGTCAGATTACTATTCTAAAATCAGGGCTTGAAGGTTTAGGCATTGAAATCTACGAGGGAATGTCAGCTCCTTTACAAGACGCAGCTGTTGAAGCTCAAAATTATGTAAATCGTTTGACAGAAGCATTTAAAAGTGGCGGTCTTTCAAAAATGATTGAAGAAGCAGGAGCCATTTTCGGCGAGCTTGCAGTTAAAGCTGCAGAGGCTGCCCCTGAAATGATAAATGCCGCTGTTGACTTTTTACAGGCTTTTGTTGACGGAATAGCTGATAATTCCGATAAGCTTGCAAAATCGGCTGTTGATATAATTCAAACCTTGATTACAAGCGTAACAGAACACGCTCCCGACCTTATAAAAGCAGCAAAAGTTATTGTTTCTGAGCTTGTGGATAATCTTAGCAAGCTGTTGCCCAAAGAGCTGCAAAAGCCTGTTAAAGAGGCTATAAGCACAATTCAAAAGTCATTTGAAAGTGGCGGTCTGAAAAAGGCTATTGAAAATGTAAAAAATATTGTGGTCAACTTAGGCAAAGCATTTACAAATGTTGCAAAAGTAGTGTTACCGCCTTTGTCTAAAGCGGTAGATTTTCTTGCCGATAAATTTGATGTTCTTTTACCTATTGTTACATCTTTATATGCAGCATTCAAAACATATGCAATCATATCAACAGTTACATCTTTGGTAACAGCTCACACAGCTGCAGTAACTGCAGAAAGTCTTGCAGAAGCTGCTTCACTTGGAACGATTACACTTAAACAAATAGCAGTAGGTGCATTAACAGGTGAAATAACTCTTGCTACAGCGGCACAGTATGCGTGGAATTTAGCAATGAGCTTAAATCCTATCGGTATTGTTGTTGCAGCAGTAGCTGCTCTAACTGCAGGTATTACTATTATGTGCGGTGTTATGTCTGATTCTTCAAATGAAACATCTAATCTTGAAATTGCTCAGGAGAAGCTCAAAGACAGTAATCAAAGGCTTGGCGAATCATATGAAGAAATCGGCGGCAAATTTACTGATTTTCTTGATGGCATAGAAAATGCAGGAAGTATCTTTGATAACTTTAATGAAGAAATAATTATATCAGAAGATGAAAAACAAGAGCTTTCAGACAATATGAACAGCGTTCAAAAGGAAATAACTGATGTTTGTTCAACAGCAACGGAAGAACGCAGAAAGCTAACCGGTGATGAAATATCAAGACTTGATGAATTGTTTCAAAAAATGCATGAACTTGCAGCTCAAGAGCTTGCAATTGAGCAAGCGAAGCAAAATGTTGTTGTTTCTCAAGCTCAAGCACTGTGCAACTCTTCTGATGTTTCACTTGATGAGTATATTTCTCGTTCTCAAAGAATACAAAATTCAGCAGAAGAAACACGAACAGCTGTCATTGATAAAGCTTATGAGCAATATACCGAGGAAGTTGCATTACTTGATCAAAAGCTTAAAACAAATTCAGATTACACTCAAGAACAACACGATGCAGATGTTAAAGCTGCAGAAGATTCATATCAAAATGCTATTGATTCAGCTAATAAACAAGCTGCAGACACTGTAGCAATAATTGAAGATGGATACAAGCAAAGAGCAAGCGTAATGACAGATTACACTGACAGACTTAATCAACTCAATGATGATGAAGAAACAGAGAATTACAATCACTCTGTAAATCTCGGTAAAATTGAACAAGATTACTATGACAAACTTCAACATTACAGAGATGAAGGCTTACAGGGTATTGATTATGAAACAATGCGTCAGGTGGCATATGATGAAATGCAGCAACAAGAAGCAAAAGAAAATCAACGCCATATAGAAGCTATAACTAAAACAAGGAACAGTCAGCAGAAATTACTTGACGATAAAAATTATCAAAACCAGCTTAGCGGGTTTCTTGCGCTTGAAGGCTTGTATGAAACATATTCCGGAAAGACGAACGAGAAGTCGCAGGAAATTGTTGACGCTTTTCACAAACCAATGAAAAATATGCCCGATGATACTAAAGAAGCGTTTGCAAATGCTGTAAAAGGTGGTATTGAAGGACTTAGCAGTATGAAAGATACTATGTTCAATACAGCATCTAACATAGCTTCGTCAGTAATCAATATTTTTAAATCTGTCTTTGACGAACATTCTCCGTCAAAAGTTTTCAAAAAGATTTTTAAATATACTCTTGAGGGTGGCGAAAACGGTCTTGAAGATGAAGCACCAAAACTTTATAAGCAAGCTGATGATGTGGCGTCAACATTTACCAAACGCTTGAAATCGGGTATATCAGCTGACAGTTTAGTATCAAAAATGCGTGCTGCCGTAGCCGAAGGCAAAACCTTTGTAGCAGAACAGCTCACTGCTAATGTTGTGCATACAGTTGATATGCAAAATACCGATAAACAAAAAGTAGTGCTACAAGGCAACATAGTAAATCATCTTGAGGTTGACGGCAGAGAATTTGCTGTTGCGACTGCTCCGTATATGTCAGAAGAATTAGCTTGGGAGGGTAATGATTTATGACAGAAATGACAGTTAATAACATTGATATTGCAAACTACAGTGCACGACTGTTGAGTTATTCCGTGAGCGGTACTACGCTTACAAATAATGTTTCAGCTAATAATGATCTTGTCAAAATGCCTGCACTGTATTCTACCGAATACGGAACGAGAACTCTGACTGTTACTCTTACATTTTTCCCTCGCTTGGACGGATGTTCATCAAAAAGCACTGACATTATTGACAGATATACGGTAGCAACAGATAACATAGCTAAGTTTGAGGCTGAAATAATCGGAAAAACAGTTGAGATAGCTTTGCCGGACGGATACATATACACTTCAATTGTTACTTCAATTTCCGCTGCTACATTTGACAGCAGCGGAGAACACGATGTAACTTATACATTTAACGCCGTAAGGCATAAGCCGACTGTAACCGCAAATGTTGCTCCGAATGGTAAAGTTTATTGTCAATCAACTACTCCTTGCAAATACAAGCTTATTGTTACCTTGCCGGAACAAAGCTCGTTAATTACAGTGTGTGGAATTGTTGTTATTAATATTGCCGCAAACACTCCTTTAGTAATTGACGGCGAGCTTGGTTTAATTACGCTTGGCGGAGTCAATAAGTACCTTGACAGCACTTTAATTGAATTTCCAGTCTTGTATCCAGGTGAAAATATAATCACTTGCACTAACTCTCAAGCAAAAATTCAGGTTGTTTATACACCTGTTTTTGTGTGATTTAAGAGGTGTTCAAATGGTATTAAAAATATTTTACAACAATGATGTAAAGCTGTTTACAGATATTGATAGCACCTTTTGCGTTACAAAATCCTACGGCGGTATGATGAGCCTGCAATTTGACATATCGCCTAAGCACAGCTTGTATAAATATTTTGCTTTGGACGGTGAGGTTGAATACGATAATCAGAGATATTTGATTAAAAGTATTAACGAACGCAAGACTGTATCTACAATTGTTTGTGAGTTAAATCTTGACGACCTTCGTGCTGATATGTTTACAAGTTTTAATAAGACTACCGAGAGCTTTCACAATATTTGTACTGAAATCCTTTCTAATACAGACTGGACGGTTAAAAACGATACACTCGTAAGCAAACGCTGCAGCTTTGAACTCACTGATGTAACTGTGCTTGATATTTTAAATCAATGCACTAATTCTACAAGCTACGGCAATGTATATGAGTTTAACACAAAGCAAAAGCAAATTACTCTCATCAAGCCTGAAAACATCACAAAGCAAAAAGGAGTATATTTTACAGATGAGTTAAATCTTACGGACTTAAACTTCAAAGGCAGCTCATCAGGCTTGGTCACAAGATTATACGCATACGGCAAAGACGGACTTTCGATAGCAAGCGTTAATAACGGCTGTGATTATATCGAAAATCATTCCTACACAGATAAAGTAATCAGCAGCGTGTGGCGTGATGAACGCTATACTAACGCTCAGTCACTCTATGACGATGCAGTTGTTAAACTTGCAAATATGGCACAGCCGGAGCAATCATATACCTGCAAGGTTATTGACCTTGCAAAGGCACAGCCGGATATTTACAAAGATATTCTTTCGTATAGTTTGTATGACGTTGTCACTCTGATTGACCGTAACCGCAAGAGAAAACAAAACTATCGCATTGTTGAAATCAAAGAATACCCTGCAAAGGCAGTTTTGAATACAGTTACTCTTTCCTCCATTCCTGCAAAAATCACGGGAAAACTGATAACAATTAATAATCGTATAACTGAGCTTAACGCTCAACAGCTACACGACAGAACTAAAGTAAATGAAATTAAGCAGGACTTAGATACCACCGTTCTCCATGTGTCTGAATCTTGGGCGAGCTCTGTTAATGAATCATTGTTTACTCAGACCGCAGAGGGACTTTTTCTTGAAGTCAATAAAGTGGTTGGCACTAATCGTTGGAGTACGCTTTTACAGCAATCGGCGGAAGATGTGCGAATTGCTTGGAACAACATATCCGAGTACATAAAGTTTGAAAATGCACAGCTTAATGTATATAACCTCGGAGATAAAAAGCTTATGTCGCTTAACCAGTACGGACAAGACTTTTATTACAACGATAATGAAGTTGGCTCGGTTGGTACAAGCTCATATTTACACGATGACAACAAACGAGGCTTATCTTTTGACCTCAACAGCAATTCAGCGTATATGACATGGGCATATATGAGTTCTGACGATGCCGAGGCATTTACGATGAAGCTCACATATACTGCTCAGAAACTCTCTGACGAATACGAGAAAGACCAACTGCACGCAGGTTGTGACTTGAATTTGCACAACAACTATTTACGAAAAGCGGTTTTAAGCGATTGGAAATTTGAGAGCGGTTCTATTAGCGGTACTTTCAAAGGCTACTATGTCACCTCATTTAAAAGTGACGGTACAGCAAATACATGGAAAGAATTTACGCTGACATTCAAAAACGGAATTTTACAAAAAGCAACTTGGTAGGAGGCTATTATGAAATTTATCGCAGAAGAAAAAACAGTTTGTGAAAACGATAAGGATAAAGCTCCTGCTGAATCCGAAATCATTTTTGCAGAAGAAACAGGAGGCAATGATGGACATTCAGCATTACAAACTTAATTTAGACCTGCTCAAAAATACATCAACTCCGATTTTATACAGTCATCAATTAGACAAAAAATCAAGATTTATTGATGTAACACTTACAGCTAATGATGCAGAAGTTACCCTTGACCGTACAATGACTGCTGTTCTTAACGCTGTAACTAATAATGTTATAGTTGCAAGTGCTCAAAGTTGCACAATATCAGATAATGTAATCGTTGTTGAGCTTACCGATAAAGTCTTATCTTTGCCGGGCGTGACTAAATGTGAGGTCGTTCTGTCTGACAGCAGCGGAGCTGTTATTACAGCACAGCATTTTATTATTAAAATCACTGAAAAAGCTATTAATGATAAATCAAAATTCGAGCCAACAGGCTCGAATTTAGCAACAGAGGCTGCAGTTGCTAAAGCAAAAGCAGAAGCTATCGAATACTTCGAAACAGAGCTTACAGACCTTGACGAAACAGTGACAATGAAGATTAATCTTAAAGCTGATAAGGCGGATACTCTTGCCGGTTACCGAATTACCGATGCTTATGACAAAACATATATAAATAGATCGTTAAACAATAAACTTAACAAAATGCCGTTTGATACTGCACCTAAAGAGAATAGTCCGAACTATATCACAAGCGGCACCTTGTACAATAGTGTTAATGCTCTTAATCAGACTATTGCAACAAAGTACGACAAATCAAATATTGAGAGCGGTACAGGAGAATTATCTCCGGCGACACCAAGTTATGAGGGCTGTGCGGGAAGATTTGACTATGTGAAAAACGGTAAAGTGGTTACCGTGTCGGTAAATATTACAAAACTTATTGCAGATAAAGCATATATCCAGATGTCAGGCTTGCCTTTCCCAGCAAAAATTGAAAGTAAGTTGTCGGGCTTAGCTGTGTACTCAACTACAAATAAGCTGAGGAATATAAGAGTTGACGGCTCGTGGCTTTACATCAGCTCGCCAACTGATAAATTTACAGAGGATGAGAAAATCAATTTTACAATTACATATATCAGACAGTAGATATATCAGACAGTAGGAGGTAATTCTATGGAACTTAAAGAAAAAATCACACTCGATATGCTCACAAAAGACAGTGTAAGCGTATTAAGACAGAAGTTTGTTGTTATCGACGGCACAGAAATGCAGGTCGGCGAAAATGTCCGCAACGCATATACAAACTGCGAGAGTGATAGAGCAATTTTAAAGGAACAACTTTCAGAGGAATATTACAACGCTATTATGGCAGTATGGGAGGTATAGATATGTCGTATAAATTTAAAGAAATATGGTGCAATAAAGGTAATTTCACAGAGAGCAACAGAAAATCTTCGGAAATTGATACACTTGTTATTCATTACACCGGCAACAACGGCGACACAGCAGAAAACAACGGTAACTACTTCAAGAATAATGTAGTTGAAACATCTGCACATTATTTTGTCGATGATACAACGGTTGTACGATCTGTCGCTGACAAAAATATTGCTTGGCATGCAGGCGACTGGGATATTAATTGTCGCTCAATCGGCATTGAGATTGCAGGCTCAACAAGTGAGTGCAAGGGGAAAACGCTTGAGAATGTAATTCTGCTTACTCAGCGACTTATGAGAAAGTACAATATCAGTAAAGACAGGGTAATTCGACATTACGATGCAAACGGCAAAATCTGCCCTGGCTTTTGGTGCGGTTCATCAGCAAAGGACAAGCTGTGGAAAGAACAGTTTTTAAATAAACTTGAGAGTAACTCTGAAAGCAAAGAAGACTCTAAAGTTGAAAAAGATGATAAACCTACGATTGAATATTGCGTATTTGCAGGCGGTAAGTGGTTACCAACTGTAAAAGGTTTATCAGACTTCGCAGGCATTGCCGGCGAGGCAATCAGCGGTCTTGCAATCAAAGTAACAAAAGGTAAGATTAAGTACAGAGTGCATATTAAAGACGGTCACTGGCTTAGCTGGGTTACAGGCTTTAATCTTAATGATGATGTAAACGGCTATGCCGGTATTCTCGGAATGGATATTGATGCTGTACAGATTTATTATACAACTCCTGCTGATGTTAAATCCGCACACGGCAGCTACTATAAGGCTACATACAGAGTTTCTGCAGTTAAAGAAGACTATTACGATTGGCAGCACGATGACGAAAAAGACAGTAAGCAGGACGGCTATGCAGGAACAAAGGGCAAGGCTATTGACCGTATTGAGCTTACTTTAACTTGATTTGGAGGTAAAATTATGAAATACAATTTTAAAAAATGGATAAAAGCTGCTGCCGTGCGTGCTATTAAGACTGTTGCTCAAACAGCTATTGCAACCATTGGCACAACAGCGGTGATCAGAGAAGTCGATTGGGTTATGGTTGCCTCAGCAAGTGCATTGGCAGGTATTTTATCAATTCTTACCAGTGTTGCAGGCTTGCCGGAGGTCGAGAGCAAATAAATTATTTTTCCCTTCATAATAATGCCCCAAACATTAATATTATGGAGGTACAAAATGAAAAGTTTTATAGGCTGGATAGGTGGTAAAAGTCACATCAAAAATCAAATAATTTCTCTTATTCCTGCTGAGTGCGAGCGTTACATAGAGGTATGCGGCGGAGCAGGCTGGGTGCTTTTTGGAAAAAATAAAATCAAAGGTCAAATGGAAGTGTTCAATGATATTGACGGTGATTTGATTAATCTTTATCGTCAAATTAAGTATAATTGTTCACAATTGCAGTCTGAAATTGACTGGCTTCAATCCCGTGAATTATTTAATCAGTATCGCTATGAGATTGAAAATAAAATTGAGCTGTCTGACTTACAGAGAGCAGCCCGGTACTTATATCTTATAAAGTGCAGCTTTGGCAGTAATCGAAGTTCGTTTGCTACAGCCGTGAAAACGATAAGTAATATAATTGATGCTCTTCCTACTTATCAAGCAAGGCTGAAAAATGTTATAATAGAAAACAGGGATTTTGAATCACTTATTAAAACATATGACCGTGAAAAAGCTGTGTTCTATATAGATCCGCCATATGTAGCCTCAGAACATTATTATAATCGAAATTACAGCAGCTTTAATAAAGATGACCATATCCGTTTAAATGCTGTTTTAAATGCGATTAAAGGGCGTTTTATACTATCTTATAATGATTGTGATTTTATCAGAAATCTTTACAAAGAGTATAAAATTCAGAGCATAAGCAGATATAACCTCCTTCCAGTTACAGCTTCAAACCGAGAAGAGTTTAAGGAAATTATTATTACAAATTACTAAAACGGTAATTTTATTACAAAATAATGAAAATAATAACGCAATCGGGTATTATATTTCATGGGGCGTTATTATGATTAAAATCCATTTATCTGCAATACTTGGAAAATATCGGATGACACAAGCCGAGCTTGCCAGGAAATCAGGAATAAGACCTGCTACTATCTGCAATATTTATAATGAAATGTGCGATAGAATTAATCTTGAGCATTTAGATAGAATATGCGAGGTTTTGGACTGCAATATTGCCGATTTACTCGAATATAAGCCAAATAAGATTAAAAAAACAGGTAAAGACCTTATTGTAGAAGCAAATGGAAACAGAAAAATGAATAAAAAATGAAAATACCCATGCAGATTTTAAATTTCTGCATGGGTATTTTTTTGCAATATTATTCATTTTTATAAACAATCAATTTTTCTATTTTATGCGAAAAGTTTTTTCATTTTGTGCGAAAAGCTACAGCCGATAATTCTCTGTAGCCGCCGAGCAAATCACATTCGTCCTCATTCAAAGACATTTGCACTGTTTTATCTATCGGCTGACGAATGTTTGTATAGCCGATAATGTAATCGACCGATGTATTAAAAATATCTGCCATTTGCATAAGAGTTGCAATGCTCGGTTCACTTTTTCCGTTTTCGTAAGCACTAATCATTTTTTGAGAAACATTGAGCTTTAAAGAAAGAGAAATCTGACTTAAGCCTTTTTCTTTTCTCAACATTGCAATTCTATTCATAAGCTACTCCTTAAATTATACTTTTTAAGTATAATATTTTTACATAATTGTTGACAAATTATACCTTTATGTTATAATAATATTTGTAAAAAGTATACAAGGAGGAACTTTTATGACTAAACACATTAAAAAATCATTATCCGTATTTTTATCTGCTGTAATTCTGATTGGCATTTTTGCGGTTATGCCGATTAGTGCGAGTGCAACTCAGAGCAGAACAGAAAATTTCAGCAAAATTTTTTCTTTAAGCGGTTCAGGCAGTGACGATATTGTTTCTGTTGCCGCTGCTCAGCTTGGCAAAACGGGTTCTCAGCTTGGTTATTCGGAACAATGGTGTGCTGACTTTGTGAGCGATTGTGCAAAGCTTGCGAATCAATCTTCGGCTATTCCGGCATCGGGTTATTGCCCGACATTAAGGAAAAACATAACTGATGCCGGCGGATACTATGTTGATAAGTATTCTGCACAGAAAGGCGACATAGTATTCTACGGAAATAACGGTGCGGACCATGTAGAAATTGTATATGCGGCTTCGAACGGAAATGTAAGTACATATGGCGGTAATTCGGGAAGCGGCTCTTCACTTTATGCAAGAAGCGTAAGACAGCACCCAACCCAAACACAGTCCATTGCTTATATCGTCAGACCTAAATATTCTGCAATTAATAAGCCAACCGATGTACATTTAGACAAAAGTCAGGTATGGTACGATATACAAGATGATATAGTCCTTTATCCTCACGGAAACAATGCAGATTATTTTTGGATAAGTGTTTATAAGGACGGCAATCAAATTATCAGTCAGCGATTAGATGTAAACAGTGAATTAAGATTTTCAGCAAGTCAATGGGGCTACGGTGAATATTACTCTTGGATAACTGCCGCAAACTCCGCCGGCGGTACTGACTCAAAGGGAATTTCATTCTCTGTTGTGGGAGCCGCCGGATATTCCGATGTATCGGTTTCAAGTCCTTGGTATGATTTGAGCGATACTGTAAGTATATCGGTTTCGCCTGTATGTTCTAAAGGTCAAGTAATAGGTATAGATAAAAACGGTGTTGAAAGAGTTGTTACTGAAAATTGTGATACAACTTATACAGTTCCCGCTTCACAATTAGGTGTTGGCGAATACTCCGCCTATTTTTCTGTTTATAACGGTTCGGGTGGAATTGATACTAAAAGAGTATCTTTTATTATTGTAGATAAACCAAAAGAAGGTGCTAAAGTTACAAGCAATAAAAGTAATTACTCACTTAACGATAAAGTAGAAATTTCAGTATCAGCTTCTTATTCAAAAGGTCAGGTTATAGGAATTGACAAAAACGGAATAGAAAGAGTAGTTACAGAAAATTGCGGCACAACATATTCTATACCTGCTTCGCAGTTAGGAAGGGGTGCATACACAGCGTATTTTTCTGTTTATAATGGTACAGGTGGATATGACACCGAAAGAATAAGCTTTGCTATAGACGAACAATTATTAAATCCTTGCATATCAATTAATAAAAATTACTTTTCTACAAATGAGATTATTAAAATATATCCCTCTGTTATCGGAAAAGTTAATACATATAAAACTACAATTTATGACAACAACGGGAACAAAATAAAAACATATGAAAATAAGGACGGAAAAATAGAAATTAACACAAAAGAATTAGGTGCAGGAACATATAATGCAATAGTAACATTTAGTAATTATGCTTTTGAGGAAAGTACAGATGCTATCCAATTTACTGTTGTAAATGATCATATTTTAGGCGATGTAAATTCAGACGGCATAATTAATGTTAATGATGTAACTGCATTACAGCTATATATTTCTCAATCTAAAGATTTTTCCGATGAACAAAAAATGCTTGCCGACTACAATCAGGACGGCATAATAGATGTGCTTGATGTAACCGATATACAACAACTCATTGCAAATTCATAAGCTTATCTGCGCACAACAAAAGCCTTGCAGGCGAAATCCTGCAAGGCTTTTTTATAGATTATTATAATTAAATATTAACTTGTTCCTCAACAATAGATTCTAAGGCTTCCGACTTTTTGCCGAAAGAAAATACCTTTACCTCTTTGTACCACATACAGCACACAGCTGACACTGCAAGCGGTAAAAATCCTAACCATATGCTCTCCCTTGCCCAAAAAATTTCAGCCACGCTTGCAAGAGCAACGCCTATATGGAAGAAAAGCAATGTCATTCCGAAGAACTGCGCTTTGCGTTTCATCTTTATGTCGCCGTCAATAAGATAAGATGTAAGCGATGTTACCGTTTGTCTTATATTATTGGTCGAAAAAATTGTTGAACTGCCGTATCCCGCATCGCCTGCGTAAGCGTTCCATTGAATAGGAGCGGCAAAAAACAGCGGCAGCATTGCAAGATACGAATTTTCTACAAAATTAAGCACGCTTACAAGTATAAAAGCAACCGATGTCAAACCAAGACTTATTATTTTTGTATCAAGTTTTATAAATTTGTGGAGCAACACATATGTCACATTACCGCAAGCATACACCAAAGCGGCAAGCACCATATAAATTAATAAAGAATGTTCCGGCTCAAACAAATTATGTACAATATGTATCATATTTGATGTTTGCGATGAGGCAAGCAGGTCGCAATGATTTATGATTGCGTACGCACCCATAAATCCGCCGATTGAGCTTACACAAAAGTGTAGCCACGCTTCTTTTTTAACATTTTTCTCCACGATTATCGCCCTTTTATTAGTTTTTCACTCATAATTATATCACAACAAGCGACAAAATTCAATTATAAAAGCGCTGATAAGAACGGGGTTTTCAGCTATCTTTTTGTGTATCGTCAATTAATCTGCCTTTTTCGACATTCGGCTTTATAAAATTGTTGTAAGAATATTCCGCCAAAATTTCAGAACCTTTTGGGGTGTTCTTTTGCCTGCCAAGCACCTGGCTTAATTTTATTTTTCTCTCTGCCCACATCTTACCGTCTGTTGCGTCATTCAGCATTACGGGCTGAACATTGTCCATAGTATGGGCAAATTTTGCCTCGGCTGTTTCGGCATTTTCAAATTCAATCCAAAGATTTTTCAGCTTTTTGCACTGGTCGTCGGGCAAAAGTCCGAAAATTCTGTCTGCCGCTTTCTGTTCCCTTTCGTGTTGAGTTTTCTTGCCCTCTTCGTCATAACAATAGGTATCTCCTGCGTCAATCTCCACAATATCGTGCAGTAAAAGCATTGTAACCGTTTTTAAAACATCTATTTTTTCGTTGGCATACTCACTCAAAAGCACGGTCATAAGCGCCATATGCCATGCGTGCTCGGCATCGTTTTCCTTGCGTTCTCCGCCTGTAAGCAATGTCTGACGCTGTATGAATTTTTCCTTGTCAATTTCCTTTATAAAGTCAAATTGCTTTTTAAGCCTTTCGTCCATAATTACCTCAACTTACAACATTCTTAGGAGTGCCGTTTATAAATGAACCGATATTGTCTGCAACAATATTCATCAATCTTTCTCTGGTTTCAACAGGCGCCCACGCAATGTGTGGAGTTATAATGCAGTTTTTCGCCTGCATTAATATACAGTCCTCCTCCATTGGCTCAACAACTAAGGTATCTACTGCCGCTCCGCCGATAATATCGTTCTGCAACGCATCGTAAAGGTCGTTCTCTGCCATTACTCCACCCCTTGCGGTATTCACAAACAATGCATTGTTTTTCATTTTTGCAAACTGCTCTTTGCCAAACATTTTATCCGAATCGCTGTTAAGCGGGCAATGAACCGTTACAATGTCGCTCCTTTCAAGCAACTCGTCAAAACTTACAAACTCCACTCCGTCAGCCTGTTTTTCGGAACGATTATACGCAAGGACTTTCATTTCAAATGCCTGCGCAATTTTTGCAACCGCACTTCCGATACTTCCAAATCCTACAATACCTATTGTTTTTCCTGCAAGCTCGTTTAGCGGATATACAAACGGCGAAAAAGTCTTGCTCCTTTTCCATTGACCGTCGGCAACAAATTTTGCATATTCACTCACCTTGCTGTAATGCTCCAAAATTAATGCAAAAGTATGCTGTGCAACGGCATTTGTGGAATACGAACCCGCATTGCAGACTGTAATACCGTGCTTTCTGCAATACTCTATATCAATGTTATTGTATCCTGTGGCAAAAAGTCCGATATATTTTAAATTCTTTGCAAGTTTTAATGAACCCTCGTCAAGTCGGGTTTTGTTGCAGATAACCATATCTGCGTCCGCAATCTTTTCTGCGACCTCATCATATGTGAGAAGTCCGTACTGCACCACTTCTCCGAACTGTGAAAGTCGGTCGGCAGGTACAAGGTCATCGACAACGGTCTGTGCGTCGGTCAAAACAATTTTCATACTGTTACCTCCGTTTTTATAAGTTAAAAATCTAATTTTATTATACACAATTTTTTTAATCTTGCAATCGTTTGTCAAAAAATGTATAATTATAGTGTTTGGAGGAATTATGATGTATAAAAATATTTTATTTGATGTTGACGGCACACTTTTGCCGATGGATGTTCACGAATTTGTTAAATATTATTTCGGCTCGCTCTGCGAAAAAATGATACCTGTACTTAAAATCGAACCGAAAGCGCTTACCGATTCTATTATGGCAGGACTTGGCGCAATGTCAAAAAATGACGGTTCTGCGCTTAACAGAGATGTGTTCTGGAAAGCCGCCGCAAAAGTAAGCGGCGTTGACCTTATTAAATACGAAGATATGTTTACCGATTATTATAATAATGAATTTGTCGCCGCAAAGACCGCAACCTCCGTGAATCCTTATGCAAAAAAATGTGTTGATTTTGCAAAAGAAAACGGATACAAAGTAATTGCCGCAACAAACCCGATTTTTCCTAAGCCGGCTACATATAAAAGACTTGAATGGGCAGGACTTAATCCCGAAGATTTTGAATATATTACCGTTTATGACAACTCGTCAAGCTGTAAACCCAATCTTCTGTATTTTAAAGATTTATGCGAAAAATGCGCCATTTCTCCAAAAGAAAGCCTTATGGTCGGCAATGATGTTGACGAAGATTTGTGCTCCGCCGAACTCGGTTTTGACACATTTTTAATTACCGACTGCATTATAAACCGTAATGATAAGGATTATTCATCATACAAAAACGGAAGTTTTGAGGATTTTTATAATTATCTGACCACACTTAACAAATAATTTTATCTGCAACATAATAAAACAAAATTTTCACTCCATATCTATTATTATATAGTTATGGAGTTTTTATTTGCCTTTATAAGGCAAAATAGCGAGCTGAATTTTCAGTAAAAAGGATGTTTAAAATGCTCAAAACAAAATTTGAAAACAATGTGCTGACAGCGTTCATTGAGGGTGAACTTGACCATGACTCTGCCGCAAGAATACGCACAAAGCTTGACGGAATCTGTGAATCAATTAAGCCAAAGCTGTTAAACCTTGACTTTTCCGGGGTATCGTTTATGGACAGCTCAGGAATCGGTCTTGTACTCGGAAGATACCGCCAGATGAAATTGCTCGGAGGTTCTGTCAGGGTAATTAACATACCCGAAAATATGTACAGGCTGTTTGCTCTTTCCGGGCTTGAGGGATTGGGGGTGCTGAGATGAATTTAATAAACGAAATGAGCCTTAGCTTTCCGTCAAAAAGCAGTAACGAGGCTTTTGCCCGAAGTGCGGTTTCTGCATTCGTCATCGGTCTTGATCCAACCGTTGCCGAACTTTCAGACATAAAAACCGCAGTTTCCGAGGCTGTAACAAATTGCATTGTGCATGGCTACCGCAGAGAAAGCGGAACTGTCTACATAAACGGAAAAATTTACGAAAACAACAAAGTAGTAATAAAAATTCGTGACAAAGGCTGCGGCATTGCAGACATTGAAAAGGCAATGGAACCGCTCTTTACCACCGCTCCCGAAGAAGACAGAGCAGGTCTTGGCTTTGCGGTTATGCAGAGCTTTTGCGACAAAGTAAAAGTCAAATCCACTGTCGGCAAAGGCACTGCCGTTACGCTTGAAAAAGTCATTTCATCGGGCAGATTCCTTTCAAGAGGTCGTTAAACGGTATGTCGGAAAGCCGTGGTGATATTATCGGGGATAAAAACTCTCTCGCACAAAAGCATATGGGACTCGTCCATTCCTGCTGTAAGCATTTTACAGGCAAAGGAGTGGAATACGAAGAACTGTTTTCGGCAGGTTGTTTGGGACTTGCAAAGGCCGTAGAGCGTTTTGACGAAAGCCGTGGGCTAAAATTCTCTACCTATGCCGTACCGGTTATATTGGGAGAAATCAAGCGTATATTTCGTGACGGAGGTTCTGTACGGGTTAGTCGCACTCTTAAGGAACTTTCAATGAAAATTTGCAGACTTAATACCGAGTACGAAAAAAACAACGGCAAAGAAATGAGCGTTACCGAGCTTTCGCAGGCTTTGAATGTAAGTGAAGATAAGATTTGCGAGGCGCTTTCTGCCGGCTCTTCTCCCCTATCCCTTAATGCCGATTACGATGATGAGGGAAATTCCCGAATAGACATACCCGTAAGCGATTCGCAAGAAGAAATCACCGAACGGTTGAGCCTTAATGATGCAATTGCCGAACTTGATGAGCGTGACAGACAGATTATACATCTGCGCTATTTTCAGAATAAAACCCAATCACAAACCGCCGACTGCCTTGCAATGACGCAGGTGCAGATCAGCCGCAGAGAACGCAAAATTCTTGCCCTCATACGAGAAAAAATGAGCGTTTAGCTCTGCAACTGTCTTGTAAACTGTAAAAATCCCGATAAGGTGAATTTTTTGCCTTATCGGGATTTTATAATGTTTATTCTATGTAATTATTTGATGTTTTTTCCTTTGAATATATTATTTCTCCGTATATTGCAGGAACTATTGCGCTTACCAATACTATAATAATTGATATAAAGAACAATACATTACTTATATTTATTATGAATAACGAAATTATACCTAATATTATTACTGCAATTCCACAAATCACTCCACAATAAGCTGCAAAGCGATGTACTTTTTTCCAAACGGATTTACTGCTCAATGTGGCGTTTGTTCGTATGCCAAGCAAAGAATTTTGCTTTATTTTAGGCATTAAATTGAATAAATAAACAAACATACAGCCCATAAAAATACAAGTTAACGGTAAAAACAGATTATCTATATTTACTTTATTTTGCAATACCAGTGCAATCAGCATCCAAAAAAATAAAAACAAAAAAGTAAAAATTGATACTATACATCTTACGGCATATTTTCGGTACGACTTATAGTTTTCATCATTTTCTTTAACCTTTGCGTAAATCGCATATATAATTGAAAACAATACAAGAATACTCGGAATAAATAAAAGCATCCATTTTGATGAATAGGCATCCGCAATCCCATTAGCATTATAATGTGAGGGCAACTCTTCATTTGGATTAAAAGCAATAAAAGCACCTGTTACAGCAATATTAATCAATGATATAATTAACAAAATATATTTTTTCATATTATTTATCCTCTCTGCCTGTTAAATCGGACAACATTTTTAACATATCTTCCAATACGCTTGTTTTCAACGAATAAATTACATTTTGACCTATTTTTTCTGAATCCACAAGGTCAGCTTGCTTTAAAATACTGAGATGATTACTTATTGATGGTTTGGTCATATTAAATTCAGCGGCAATCTCCCCTGCGTTAAGGCTTTTATTTTTAAGCAATTCAAGAATTTTCCGCCTTGTGGGATCAGCCAAAGCTTTCCATACATCTCCCATAAAAATCACCCCTTTTATGTATTAGTTAATTAGTTAATTATCTAATTAACTAATACTATTATATCAATTTATTCGTATTTGTCAACAGATATTTATAAGCATACAAAAAGAGCAGTCCAAAATGAACTGCTCATGGTTTTTAGTTTAATGCGGATATTTTTCAAGCAAGTCCTGTAAATCGTACGGTGTTGCCTGATATACATAATAGTTAAGCCAATTTGTAAAAAGCAATGTTGCGTTACTTCTCCACACCATTGGCGGTGTGAGCGACGCATCGTCATTCGGAAAGTAATTGTAAGGAACTTTCGGATTGATTCCCTTGTTCTCATCACGAAAATACTCGCTTGCAAGGGTATCTCTGTCATACTCGGCGTGTCCCATTACAAATACCTGTCTGCCGGATTTATTGGTAACTATAGCCACTCCCGCAAGCTCTGACACTGCAAGGATTTCAAGTGCGCTGTTTCTGCGTATATCATCTTCCCTTACTCCCGTATACCTTGAATGAGGAATACAGAAAGTATCGTCAAAGCCACGCATAAGCGGATGATGCGGGTCTAAAATCGTATGATTATAAATACCGCTTAACTTTTCCTTAAGTTTATGCTTTTGGATACCGTAATGATAATACAAACCCGCCTGCGCACCCCAACAAATGTGGAGTGTGGAATAAACATTATGCTTTGACCATTCCATAATCTTGCAAAGCTCTTCCCAATAGTCAACATCTTCAAACTCAAGCTGTTCAACCGGTGCGCCCGTGATTATCATACCGTCAAAGGTTTCATCCTTTATTTGGTCAAAGGTTTTATAAAAAGTAGTCAGGTGATGAGGTGAGGTGTTTTTTGATGTATGCGATGCCATCTGCAAAAGCTCAATGTCAACCTGTAGAGGACTGTTGCCCAAAAGTCTTAGAAGCTGGGTTTCGGTTGTAATTTTTGTCGGCATCAGGTTTAAAATAATAATCTTAAGCGGACGAATATCCTGCTTTATCGCTATTTCGTTTGGCATAACAAAAATATTCTCAGACTCAAGTACCTTTATTGCAGGCAAATTGCTCTGAACCTTAATCGGCATAGCCTCAGCACCTCCTTATACATTTCAAATATAAAATCAATTAATACTGCTTGCCCCAATAAACCTGGTGCTTAGCAGGTTTGCCGCAGCATACACAAACATCGCTGATGTGTTCCTCGACAAAAGGAATACAACGGCTCTTAACACCGCCTGTTGCGTCTTTGAGTTTATCTTCACAAGCGCTGTCGCCGCACCACATAGCCTTAATAAAGCCCGGGTTATTCTTGGCGGTATCAACAAATTCGTCAAAGTTTGTTGCTGTAAATGTTTTTTCTTCTGTATTCTTGCGTGCTCTTTCATACATATCGTTGTGAATTGTATCAAGAAGCTCTGCAATATAATCGGAAAGTCCCTCAAGCGGTACAAAATACTTCTCACGGGTATCTCTTCTTACAACTACGCACTGACCCTTTTCTATATCCTTAGGTCCAATCTCAACTCTTACAGGCACGCCTTTCATCTCATACTCAGCAAACTTCCAGCCCGGTGCGTGGTCGCTGTCGTCAAGTTTAGTTCTGAAACGCTTTGTAAGCTCTGCCTTAAGTTCGTAAGCCTTGTCAAGTACGCCCTCTTTATGCTGTGCAACAGGAATAATTACAACCTGTACAGGTGAAATTCTCGGCGGGAGCACAAGACCGTCATCATCGCTGTGAACCATAATGATAGCGCCGATCATTCTTGTTGACACACCCCATGATGTCTGGTGCGGATAATGCTGCTTATTGTCTTTGCCTGTAAATGTAATGCCAAAGCTCTTTGCAAAGCCATCGCCAAAGTAGTGTGATGTACCGCCCTGGAGAGCAACACCGTTGTGCATCATCGGCTCAATTGTATAGGTTTCTTCTGCACCGGCAAACTTTTCTTTCTCTGTCTTTCTGCCGATTACAGCCGGAATAGCAAGAATTTCTTTATAGAATGACTCGTAAACATGGAGCATACGGAGTGTTTCTTCCTTTGCCTCTTCTGCTGTTTCGTGCATTGTGTGACCTTCCTGCCAAAGGAATTCGGAAGTTCTGAGGAAAGGACGGGTTGTTTTTTCCCATCTTACAACACTGCACCACTGATTGTAGAGTTTTGGAAGATCTCTGTATGTGTTGATAATTTTCTGATAATGCTCGCAGAAAAGAGTTTCCGAAGTAGGGCGAACACAAAGGCGCTCGTTAAGTTTTTCACTGCCGCCTATAGTTACCCATGCACATTCAGGTGCAAAACCCTCTACATGATCCTTTTCTTTCTGTAAAAGGCTTTCAGGGATAAACATAGGCATATACACATTTTCGTGACCTGTTTCTTTAAATCTTCTGTCAAGGTCAGCCTGTATATTCTCCCAAATAGCATAACCGTAAGGACGGATAACCATACATCCCTTAACGCCTGAATAATCAACAAGCTCGGCTTTTTTTACAATGTCAGTGTACCATTTAGCAAAGTCTTCATCTCTGCTTGTAATAGCTTCAACCATTTTTTTGTTGTCTGCCATTTTCATTCCTCCAACTTAAGAAATATTCGTGTATTATAACATTTCTATTATACTATAATTAATTTTTTTTGCAAGTACCGACATTATTTTTATTATAAAAAGTAAAAGAGGTCAGACAAACCGCCTGACCTCAAGTTTTTAATTCAATTATGCATTTGCCTCAATGTAAGAAACAAGTGAACCAACAGTCTTGATGTTCTCAATCTCATCATCGGGAACTTCTACACCGAACTCGTCTTCAATTGACATAAGTAAATCTACTACATCAAGTGAATCAGCGCCGAGATCTTCCTGTAAATCTGTATCAGCTGTTACCTTATCTTCTTCAACATCGAACTGCTCAGCAAGAATTGCCTTAACTTTTTCCAATACCATTGGAATTCCTCCCATAATAAAAAAATATTTAATGTATCCATTGTAATTATGGACAAAAGTACATATTTTATGCTACAATGGAATAAGCAATCGAGTAATCGGTTTGCTTCTTAGATTATATTATTGTTTATTTATTCTTTTGTCAATAGAATTTTAAAATTTTTCTATTTTTACCAAAAATTTTTTTAGGGGGTATATTTTTATGAGTACTAAAAAATACGCAGTAATAGGTCATCCTATCGGACATACTATGTCACCTTTTATACATACAAAATTGTTTGAGCTTGCAGGAATCGACGCCGTTTATACAAAACTTGATGTTGCTCCGGAAAGTCTCGGATATGAATACGACCACATTTTATCTAAATTGAGCGGCTATAATATTACAATTCCTCACAAGCAGAATATTATTCAGTATCTTGATGAAATTGATGAAAAAGCAAATATGTACGGCAGTGTAAACACTGTTGACAACAGAGATTACACAGCAAAAGGCTACACCACAGATCCCGACGGATTTTTAAAGGCTCTTGATGCAGCAAAAATCAAATTAAACGGCAGAGTTGTAATTTTAGGCTGCGGCGGCGTTGCAAGAACAATGGCTTATGAGGTTGTTCTCAAAAACATTCCCGTTCTTTTTGCAGTAAGATTGGAAGATGTCGAAATTGCAAAGAAACTTTGCGAAGAAATTAAGAGCACTGTTATCGGTTCTCAACCGTCATACTGTCTTATCGGTGAGCTTAACGGCGACATTGATGTACTCATCAACGCAACTCCTATAGGAATGTTCCCTAATGTTGAAAATCAGCCCGTAAGCGATGAAGTTATCGCAAAGTGCAAAAATGTTTTTGACGCAGTATATAATCCGCTCGAAACCGTACTTATCCAAAAAGCAAAAGCAAACGGTGCAAACGCTGTCGGCGGTATGTCAATGCTTGTATGGCAGGCTGTTGTTTCACACGAAATATGGGACGGCTCCGTTTATGACCCCGCCGAAATCGAAAAGATATGCATTGCAGCGTCTAACGAGTTAAAGAACAGATAATTTTTGGAGGGCCTAAGATTGGACAATATAGTTTTATGTGGCTTTATGGGTTGCGGAAAAACAACCGTCGGCAGAAATCTTGCCCGTAAGTCAGGCAGAAAGTTCGTTGATATGGACTCTTACATTGAAGAAAAGGCAGGAATGAAAGTATCCGAAATCTTTGAAAAATACGGTGAAAACCGTTTCAGAGATATGGAGCACGAGGCTTGTTTGGAGCTTGCAGATACAAAAGGACTTGTAATTGCCTCCGGCGGAGGTGCTTTTACTTTCCAAAGAAATATTGACGCTTTCAGAGGAAAGGACAAAATAGTTCTGCTCGATGTTCCGCTTGACATTATAAAACAAAGACTTAAAAACGATACAACAAGACCGCTTTTACAGCGTCCCGACAAGGATGAAGCAATGCGTCAGCTTTATGAAAAGCGACTTCCGATATATCTTTCTGCCGCTGACATAACGGTGAGCGGCAAAAGCACTCCGCTCAAAACAGCATATGCAATCCTTAACGCTATTGATACGCAAGAAAAATAATTACGCATATTACAGGGTTGACTGCAACGCTTTAAAGTGATAAAATATGTATAAATTATTTAAATGGGAATGAAAGGATAGTTTAAAAAATGATTATTGTATTAAAACCGTCAGCCTCACCCGAGCAGATTATGAATTTTACAAATATGCTCAAAGAGGAATACAATGTAAAAGTAAATAAATGGGAAGGTGTGCATTCAACAGTTCTCGGACTTATCGGCGACACTACTAAAATTGATATGGACTACATTGACGCTCAAGACATTGTAGAAAATGTTAAGAGAGTTCAGGAACCGTACAAAAAGGCTAACAGAAAGTTCCACCCGGACGATACAAAAATCAAAATCAATGATGATATAACAATCGGCGGCGGCAGTCTGCACATTATGGCAGGTCCATGCTCAGTTGAAAGCGAAACTCAAATTGTCGATATTGCAAAGAGCGTAAAGGCATCGGGCGCAACATTCTTAAGAGGCGGCGCATTCAAGCCGAGAACCTCACCGTACGCTTTCCAGGGCTTAAAAGCAGAAGGTCTTGACCTCTTAAAGATTGCAAGAAAAGAAACAGGACTTCCTATTGTTACCGAAATTATGAGAGCATCTCACATTGATATGTTTGAGAATGTTGACATTATTCAGGTTGGCGCAAGAAATATGCAGAACTTTGAGCTTTTAAAAGAACTCGGCAAGATTGACAAACCTATTCTTTTAAAGAGAGGTCTTTCCGCTACCATTGAAGAATGGCTTATGAGTGCCGAGTACATTATGGCAGGCGGCAACGATAAGGTTATTCTTTGTGAGAGAGGCATAAGAACATACGAAACATTTACAAGAAATACACTTGATATTTCCGCAATTCCTGTTGTAAAGGCTCTTTCACATCTTCCTGTAATCGTTGATCCAAGCCACGCAGCAGGCAAGTCATGGCTTGTTGAGCCGCTTGCAATGGCAGCAGTTGCCGCAGGCGCAGACGGTCTTATCATTGAGGTTCATAATGACCCGCCGCACGCTCTTTCGGACGGTGCGCAGTCACTCACACCCGAACAGTTTGATAAGGTTGCAAAGAAAGTATTTGCACTCAAAAGCTCAATTGACAAAATCAACAGCAAATAATTTTATTTTATATATTTATTCGGAGGCACTGAAAAATGAACATTGCCGTTATCGGTCTTGGCATTATAGGCGGCAGCTTTTGCAAGGCTATAAAAAAATATACCGACAACTTTGTAATCGGTATTAACAGAACGCAGGCAACAGCAGAAAAGGCACTTGAGGCGGGCGCAATCGACAAAATCGGTACTCCCGAAAGCCTCGGTGAATGTGATATTATAATTTTGGCACTTTATCCGCAGGCTGCGGTAGATTTCATAGAAAAATACGGCAGTTATATAAAAAGCGGCGCTATTGTAACCGACAGCTCGGGAATCAAGCGAGCAATTTGCCCAAGTCTTTCTGCTCTTTCAAAAAAATACGGCTTTGTATTCATTGGCAGTCACCCAATGGCAGGCAAAGAAACCAACGGATTTGATGTTTCGGAGGCTGACCTGTATAAGAACGCAAGCTACATAATTACTCCGTGCGGAGCACCTGAGGATAAAATTGAAATTCTTGCCAATCTTGCAAGAAAAATCGGTTTTGGCACAGTTAAAATTACCACTCCCGAAGAACACGACAGAATGATTGCATTCACCTCACAGCTCCCCCATGTGTTGGCTTGTTCTTATGTAATGAGTCCGTGCTGTCCAAATCATAAGGGATTTTCAGCCGGCAGTTATCGTGATGTGTCACGAGTTGCAAATATCAATTCACAACTTTGGAGCGAACTTTTTCTTGAGAATCGTGAACCGCTTATTACCGAGCTTGACATACTCATTGACAATATTACAAAAATTAAAGACGCAATCAAAGCAGAAGACAGAGAAACTCTTGCAGAATTATTGGAGCAGGGACACAAGGTAAAAACTGCTCTCGGCGAATAGAATTGAGGTGCATTATGAGAACAGTCAGAGTAGATACGGGCAAGCCGTATGATATTTGCATTGAAAGAGGAATACTTGACAAATGCGGCGAATACGCAAAGGCTCTTTCAAAGGCAGAAAAGGTTACTATAATTTCAGACAGCAATGTTGCTCCGCTTTATATGGACAGAGTGAAAAATTCTCTTGAAAAAGAGGGATTTAAAGTTGCAACACATATTTTTAAAGCAGGTGAAGAGCAAAAGCACCTCGGCTCTATTGCGGAAATGTACAACACACTTGCAAAATTTTCTATGACAAGAAAAGATATTGTTGTAGCTCTCGGCGGCGGTGTTGTGGGCGATATGGCAGGCTTTGCCGCTGCAAGCTATCTGCGTGGAATTGATTTCATTCAGATTCCTACCTCTCTCCTTTCACAGGTTGATTCATCTGTAGGCGGAAAAACAGGCGTTGATTTACCGCAGGGCAAAAACCTTGTCGGCGCATTTCATCAGCCTATTGCCGTATTGATTGACCCTGACACGCTCAAAACCCTTACCGATGATTATATTTGCGACGGTATGGGCGAAGTTATAAAATACGGCTGCATTAAAGACGAAAAACTCTTTGAAAATCTTGAAAATCAAAATGCACTTGAGCATATTGAAGATATTATCGAAATCTGCGTTTCAATAAAGCGTGATGTTGTAAACCGTGACGAAAAAGAGGCAGGCGAAAGAAAGCTCTTAAACTTCGGTCACACTCTCGGACACGCTATTGAAAAAATCTATAACTTTAAAGGCATAAGCCACGGAATGGCTGTCGCAATCGGTATGGTGCTTATTACAAAAGCAGGTGAAAAACACGGAATTACCGAAAAAGGCACAGCCGACAAAATTTGTGCGCTTTGCAAAAAATACGGTCTGCCGACTACAGATAAATCTACCTTTGAGCAGATGGCACAGGCTGCAAAAGGCGATAAAAAGACAGCAGGCAACTCAATTGACCTTGTACTTTTAACAAAAATAGGCGACAGCTTTACAAAGAAGGTTGAACTTGCCAATCTCTGCGACTTTATCACAACCTGATTGGAGGATACATATGTCTGATGTAAAATTCAGCCCGTTTGTTCCAAACGGAACTGTAAATGTACCGCCGTCAAAGAGTGATGTTCACAGAGCCATAATCTGCGCAGCCATGGCAAACGGAGTAAGCAGAATTTCTCCCGTTGCCCTTTCAAACGATATTAAGGCAACTATCGGCTGTATTAAAGCACTTGGCGCTGACGCTGTACTTGAAAACAATGTTCTCACAGTTGACGGCACAAATATGTATAAAAACAAAACCGCTTTACTTGATTGCGGAGAAAGCGGCAGTACATTAAGATTTTTTATTCCGATTGCCGCTGTCGGCAATATTAACGCAACATTTGTGGGCAAAGGCAAACTTCCGCAGCGCCCTATCGGAATATTTACAGAGGCTTTGCCAAAGGCGGGTACCGTCTGCAAAACAGAGGGAGGACTTCCCCTTGAAATCAAAGGTCAGCTGAAAAGCGGAATTTTTGAAATTCCCGGCAATGTAAGCTCACAGTTCATCACAGGACTTTTGCTTGCTCTGCCTATTCTTGAGGGTGACAGCGAAATTGTACTCACTTCCCCGCTTGAAAGCGTTGGTTACATTGCAATGACTATCCGCACAATGAAACAATTTGGTGTGAATATTCAAGCCACAGAAAAAGGCTGGCATATTAAAGGCGGTCAATCATATAAGACTTGCGACTATACAACAGACGGTGACTGGTCACAGGCGGCTTTCTTTATGGTACTCGGCGCTGTCAGCGGTAAAGTAACCGTAAAGGGAGTTGCAAAGGATTCCACGCAGGGCGACAAGAAATGCGCTGAAATTCTTGCCCGATTCGGCGCTAAAGTTACTCAGCTTGACAACGAAGTAACTGTTGAAAAAGGGGAATTAAAGGCAATCACCATTGACGCATCTCAAATTCCCGACCTTGTTCCCGTACTTTCGGTATGTGCGGCATTTGCAGAGGGCACGACAAAGATTATCAATGCCGAAAGATTAAGAATAAAAGAATGTGACCGACTGAAAGCCACCGCCGAATTGCTGAATAATCTCGGCGGCAAAGTAAAGGAACTTTCGGACGGACTTGAAATCACAGGGGTTTCTTCTCTTAAAGGAGGAAATGTAAACGGCTACAACGATCACAGAATCGTTATGTCTGCCGCTGTTTGCGCCGCAAGAAGTGATGAAGATATAACCGCCACTTTTGCAATGAGCATTAATAAAAGCTACCCCGATTTTTATATAGACTACAACAGCATAGGAGGAAAGGCAAATGTCCTCGACCTACGGTGAAAAAATAAAAATTTCTGTCTTTGGCGAAAGCCACGGCAACGGTATAGGAGTTGTAATCGACGGACTTCCTGCCGGCGTAAAAATTGATATGGACAAAGTGCTTGTTCAGATGTCAAGACGAGCTCCCGGCAAAGACAAAACCGCAACCCCACGCAAAGAAAGCGACCTGCCAAAGGTACTTTCCGGTATGCTTGGAGATACTCTTACAGGCGCACCGTTATGTGCGGTAATTGAAAATACAAACACAAAAAGCGGCGACTACGGCAATCTTCTCAATTGTCCTCGTCCGGGTCACAGCGACTACACGGCTTATGTTAAATATAACGCAAGCAACGATATTCGCGGCGGCGGTCATTTTTCGGGCAGACTTACCGCTCCTATAGTTTTTGCGGGTGCAATCTGCCGTCAGATTCTTGAAGAAAAAGGTATTAAAATTGCCGCTCATATTGCAAGCATCGGCAATGTAAACGACAAATCTTTTAACCCTGTTTCTATTGACGACAAACTTATAAATAAATTAAACAACAGCTCTTTTGCACTTATTGACGATTCGGTCGAAGAAAAAATGCGTGCAGAAGTTGAATCGGCAAGACTTGCTCAGGACAGTATCGGCGGTACAATCGAATGTGCCGTAAGCGGAATTGAGGCAGGCATAGGCGAGCCTATGTTTGAGGGCGTTGAGGGTGTAATCGCAAAAGCTGTTTTCGGTGTGCCTGCAATAAAGGGCATTGAATTCGGCAAAGGCTTTGAACTCTCTAAAATGCGTGGCTCACAGTCCAATGATCCTTTTGAATACAAAGACGGCAAAGTTGTAACAAAAACCAACAACTGCGGCGGTATTCTCGGCGGTATCACAAACGGTATGCCTGTTATATTCAGAGCAGGAGTAAAGCCTACTCCGTCTATTTCTAAAGAACAGGACACAGTCGATTTGCAGAAAAAAGAAAATGCAAAACTTGTTATAAACGGCAGACACGACCCGTGTATTGTACCGAGAGCCGTGCCTGTTATTGAGGCTGTCACAGCCGTTGCTATATTAAATCTTTTATAATAAGGATGAATAAAATGAGAAATCTTTCAGAAATCAGAACTGAAATTGACAGTATAGATGAACAGATTATTGAACTTTTCAAAAAGAGAATGGATTGTGCCAAAGAGGTAGGTAATTACAAAAAAGCCAACAATATTCCTGTTCTGAATCAGGCAAGAGAAAACGAAATTCTTGACGCTATCGAAGAGCGTGGCGGCGAGTACGGTTCATACGCAAGACTGCTTTACTCAAATATTATGGAGCTTTCAAGAGCTTTACAACATAATATTGTCGGCAGTGGTGCAGATATAAAAGAGGTTATCAGCAATGTTGAAACCGAGATACCGAAAACCGATGTTAAAGTCGGTTATCAGGGCATTAAAGGCGCTAACGGTCACGAGGCAACAATACGCCTGTTCCCCGATGCGGAGGCACATTGCTATAAGTCTTTCGGTGATGTTTTTGACGCAGTTGATAAAGGAGAAATTACATTCGGCGTACTACCTGTTGAAAACTCAAACGCAGGCTCGGTTTCTGCCGTATATGACCTAATACTTAAGCACCGTTTTTACATTGTCGGCGCACTTGATTTGCCTATTGATTACTGTCTTGGCGGTTTAAAACAGGCAGAGTTTTCGGATATTGAAAAGGTATGGTCGCATCCGCAGTCACTTTCACAGTGTGCAGACTACATTGCAAAAAATAATTTTGACTCTACACCATGTTCAAATACAGCAATTGCCGCTCGTGATGTGGCAAAGGAAAAGCGCCTTAATGTTGCGGCTATCTGCTCATACAAGGCGGCAGAGGAATACGGTTTAAAAGTGCTTGACAATCATTTGCAGGATAACGATAAAAACACAACAAGATTTATTGTTATTTCCAAAAAGCTGTTCATCACACCCGATTCAAACAAAATCAGCCTTTGTTTCTCACTTCCTCATGTTACGGGCTCACTTTACGGCTTACTTTGCAGATTTAATTCTCTCGGTCTTAACCTTACGAAAATTGAATCTCGCCCACGCCCAAGCAGTGACGAGGGATTTGAATACCTGTTTTACCTTGATTTTTCAGGCAATGTAAGCAGTAAAGAGGTTACAGACCTTATAGCACAGTTAAGTGCGGAAATGCCTGAATTCAGCTTTTTGGGAAACTATTGCGAATATTCAAAATGATTATAAATATATTTTTAGCTTTTGTATATTAATCGACAGAATGTTTTGGTTATGTGCAAAACGCTCAAAATTTATTGACAAATTTTGCAAATTAAGTATTGCATTGCATAAAATTTATGATATAATATGCTTATTAAAGTGATAATTCATTTTAATAAGCATTTTTATTTTGAATAATTATTGGACAAAAATAAAAACATAATTGATGAGGTGTTTAATATGGATGATAATAAAAAATTAATTTGCGCCGCAGCCGGTGCACTTGGCGCACTTGTAGCAGTATCAGCTACCGTGTTTGCTATAAAACAGCACAAGAAAAAACAAAACGCAATGCTCCTTGAAGAGCTTGACCTGTGCCTTGACGGCGACGATATTGCGGAACTTGCAAATGAAGCCGAAGAAACAAAAGCTCCCGAAACCGCAGAAGAACCAAAAGCTGAAGAACCCACAGAATCCGCACCTGTCGCAGAGGAAAAGGTTGAAGAGAAAGCAGAAGAAAAGGCAGAAGAAACTGTTACAGAAAAAACTGCCGAATCAACCGAAAAGCCGGTACAGTGCGAAAATACAGAAGAATAATTGTTAAAACTTAAGTGCCTTGCCATATGCAGGGCACTTTTTTTGTCAAAATTTTCAATAAATTATGGTTTAACTCACAGTTTAGCCAGTCAATTATAAAAGTTTGGTCAACCTTTTCAAAGGTTGTGGGTGTGGGCAAAGCCCAC
>ERZ772865.275-NODE-275-length-58804-cov-4.902211_pt1 | contig 58804 bp, 53 predicted proteins | sample MGYA00512133_ERZ772865 | MGnify/ENA primary metagenome ERZ772865 (study PRJEB29015, sample SAMEA2737722) | human gut metagenome | biome: human gut; feature: human-associated habitat; material: faeces | place: China | collected 2012 ...
AGAGCATCTGCCTTACAAGCAGAGGGTCACAGGTTCGAGCCCTGTAGGTCCCATTAGACTGTATCAAGCACAGTCATTTATTTTAATATGGCGGAATAGCTCAGTTGGCTAGAGCACATGGTTCATACCCATGGTGTCAGGGGTTCAAATCCCTTTTCCGCTACTAAATGAAGAGCAGGTATAATTGATATACCTGCTCTTTTTGTTAAATCAGGAAATAGCAGAGAAGGAGTGCGATAAAGCAAGATAGATGCTTTTGAAGCATTAGTAGGAGGATTACTATGCGCGTTGGAATGGGATATGATGTACACCGTTTGGTAGAGGATAGACCGCTCATCTTGGGCGGGGTAGAGATCCCATATGAAAAGGGATTGTTAGGACATTCAGATGCTGATGTACTTTTGCATGCGATTATGGATGCTTTACTCGGTGCGGCAGCACTGGGAGATATTGGAAAACATTTTCCGGATACAGATGCTGCCTACAAAGGAGCATCCAGCATAAAGCTGTTAGAGCATGTTGGCAAGCTGCTGGAAGAAAAGTGCTATATGATTGACAATATCGATGCAACGATCATTGCACAGAAACCTAAAATGAGAGATTACATTGATACGATGCGAAAAAATGTTGCTGATACGCTGGGGATTGAGCTTGACCAGGTTAATATTAAGGCAACAACAGAAGAAGGACTTGGATTTACCGGAAGTGGAGAGGGAATCTCTTCGCAGGCGATCTGCAGTATTTCTTCTTATTATGAGCACATGGTAAACAATGCCCCGGCAGGATGTGCTTCCTGTGGCGGCTGCGCAAGAAACTGACCGGACAATAACAGATTTATGATGTTGCCGTCAAAGGGTATGTAGTCCCTGGCGGATGCCATGGCATATTCTCTGCATCATACTATTTTACGGTGATCTTACAACTAACTGTGGTACCGTCCTCTTTCACTTTGATCGTGGCGGTACCTTTTTTGCGTGCGGAGATCACACCTTTTTTGGTGACAGATGCCACAGAAGAGTTGCTACTGGAATAGGTGGGTGCATTGCCGGAAGAAACTTTGGCAGTCAGTGTTTTTCGTTTTCCTTTTTTAATTGTTAATTTAGAAGCACTTAATTTGATCGTGGGAGATTTTACGGTTATTTTGCAAGTTCGTGTAACGCCATCTGCCTTGACGGCAATGGTTGCCGTGCCATGTTTTTTGGCAGTCACTACTCCGGAATCCGAGACAACAGCGATACTCCTAGCGCTGGAAGACCAGGTCGGAACGGTTTTGTTTGATATGGATGCCCGCAGTGATATGTTCTGACCGCGGAATAGTGATGCGGCTGTTTGGGATAGAGTGATAGTTGGTTTAACAACGGTAACTTGACAGTGCTGTTCTGTCTGATCTGCTTTGATTGTAATCGTTGCACTGCCGGGTTTGAGTGCGGTGATCAGACCGGTAGAAGAGACCAGTGCGACACTTTTTTTATTGCTGCGGTAAGTTGGGACACTGCGATTTGATGTCCTGGCTGTCAATTGGAATGTCTGCTGCTTTTCCAGTGAAAGTGCCGTTTTGTTGAGGGAGATTGTCGTTGGAACGACTTGAATCTGACAATAGGTTTCGGATTTACCGGATTTCACTTTGATCTTGCAGGTGCCGGCTTTTTTGGCAGTGATCACTCCATATACATTGACGGAAGCGATGGAGGAGGCCGAACTGGTAAAGGAAGGGTAGCTTAGGTCAGAGGTGACGGCAGACAAGACCATTTCCTGACCGATCTTTAACGAAGAACGATAACTGGATAAAATGATAAACGGAGATGCAGCACCGGAGTGGCGGACCATAGCAGGGGCGAATAACCCTGTAAGCAGTGCGGCGATCAATACCATAATAAAGAAAGTGCGGTTGACAGATGTGTGCTTGAAAAATTGTTGTTTCATTTCCATAAATACCTCATTTCTGCGCATGAAAACATATCTGATCGGGAGTAGAACGATAGCTGCGCCGGTTGCTGTGTACGATAGGAACAAAAGAATGTGAGGGAAACACTCTTGACAATTAAAAGATAACATGCTAATTTGTACTTGTCAACACATATGGCAATAAAAATATTTCACAAACAGACTCATTTGTGCTATGATTGTGAAGTAAAATTTGTGAAATTACAGGCACAACAGTAAAAGGAGGATAATGCAGTGGACAAAATTAAGATGACAACCCCTTTGGTAGAGATGGATGGAGATGAAATGACCCGTATTTTATGGCAGATGATCAAGGATGAACTGCTGCTTCCATTTATCGACCTCAAGACAGAATATTACGATCTTGGTTTGGAGTACCGAAATCAGACAAATGATCAGGTTACGATCGACTCTGCAGAGGCAACGAAGAAGTATGGTGTTGCAGTAAAGTGCGCAACGATCACACCAAATGCTGCTCGTATGACAGAGTATGACTTGAAGGAAATGTGGAAATCACCAAACGGTACGATCCGTGCTGCATTAGACGGCACTGTATTCCGTGCACCGATTCAGGTAAAAGGCATTGAGCCGTGTGTTAAGAATTGGGAGAAGCCGATCACGTTGGCAAGACATGCATATGGTGATGTTTATAAAAATACAGAGATCAAGGTGCCGGGTCCTGGTAAGGCTGAGTTAGTATTTACCGGAGAAGATGGCAAAGAGATCCGCCAGACGATCATGGATTTTGATGGTCCGGGAATCATTCAGGGTATCCATAATAAAGATAAATCTATTGAGAGCTTTGCCCGTGCATGCTTTAACTATGCATTAGATACAAAGCAGGATCTTTGGTTTGCAACGAAGGATACGATCTCTAAGATATACGATCATAATTTCAAAGATATTTTCCAGGATATTTTTGATAAAGAATATAAGGAGAAATTTGATGCTGCCGGGATTGAATATTTCTATACATTGATCGATGATGCCGTAGCACGTGTTATGAAGGCAAAAGGAGGATTTATCTGGGCATGTAAGAACTATGATGGAGATGTTATGAGCGATATGGTATCTTCTGCATGCGGTTCTCTTGCTATGATGACTTCGGTATTGGTATCTCCATCTGGCGTATATGAATATGAGGCAGCGCATGGAACAGTACAGAGACATTACTATAAACATTTGAAGGGTGAAGAGACTTCTACTAACTCTGTAGCAACGATCTTCGCTTGGACCGGAGCACTGCGTAAGCGTGGTGAGATGGACGGCATTCAGGAACTGCAGGATTTTGCAGATAAATTAGAGAAAGCGACACTGGGTACGATCGAGTCCGGTAAGATGACGAAGGATCTTGCTCTGATCACCAGCCTTGAAAATGTGACGGTATTAAACAGCGAAGGATTTATTAAGGCAGTTCGTGAATCGTTAGAGCAGGAATTGGCATAATAACAGCTAATGGAGGATTTCTATGAAAGAGCCATTTTTTCAATGCAAGACAGCATTGCCGGACCAGGCATTCACGCATGGTGCGAAATTTCATTCAGATGATGTATTTGCGACAGCATTTTTGCGATTGATCAAACCGGAGATTCAGGTAACACGCGGTTTTGAGGTGCCGGCAGATTTTGACGGCATTGTGTATGATATAGGACGCGGCCGTTTCGATCATCACCAGGAAGATAAGGAATACCGTGAGAACGGATGCCCTTATGCTGCTTTCGGACTGCTATGGCGCGAATACGGTGCACAGTGCATTGGTGAGGAAGAGGCAGTGCGTTTTGATGAGTCTTTTGTGCAGCCGTTAGATGAATCCGACAATACCGGATGTCACAATGTTTTAGCGTCCATTATTGATGAGTTTAATCCTTCTTGGGATTCCGAAGAGAGTTATGACGATTGCTTTTGGCGCGCGGAGAAGATGGCAGAGGAAATCCTGCGTAACCATTTTGAGGCGGTAGCCGGTATTGTACGTGCGGCATCGCTGGTTCGTAAGGCAATGGAAGAAAGCAACGGCAGTATATTGATCCTTCCGAAGTTTGTTCCATGGAAGAATGAAGTGATTGGAAGCAGTTATCAAATGGTGGTATATCCGTCGAATCGCGGGGGATATAGCGTGCAGGGAGTTCCGATAGAGCATGGTGATACGGCACTGGTATGTGCAATGCCGGAAGAGTGGCGTGGTAAAGACGCACCGGAATTATCGCAGATTAGTGGAATCGCTTCGCTTCGTTTTTGTCATGCAAGTGGTTTCTTGGCAGCAGCAGATACGCTGGAAGGCGCTGTGCAGGCTGCACAGACTGCAATTGCACGTAAGGAATCCTAGATATTATATTTGTAAGTTTGCGAGAGCTGCTGGAGCATGCGGTAATCTGTAATAAAGATTAGAACAATAATGAAGGCACCTCTTGATCATATCTACGAATATTGCGTTTTATATGCATTGTTCGTCAGATATGATTAAGAGGTGCCTTTTTTGATACCGTAATCTTAATAAGAACTTTTGTATTTATTTTATTTCTTATTTCACGTTATTTTGATTTATCTGGATTTTCCGGAATGGCTTCAATTGCGCTGATCGCAACATCCAGCCAATTACCATCCAGATCTTCAACAGCACCAGCGTCACTGGCTGCCGCAATGGAAGGAGTCATAGGGATGCGTCCGAGTACCGGCAGATGGTACTGAGTAGCAACATCATCGACATGGCTTTTGCCGAAGATTTCGATTGCTTTGCCACAGTCCGGACATTCCACGTAACTCATATTTTCGATGATGCCAATGATCGGAATATCCATCATTTGTGCCATTTTGACAGCTTTTCCTACGATCATAGATACAAGTTCCTGTGGGGAGGTTACAATGACGATGCCGTCAACAGGGATGGTTTGGAATACAGTCAAAGGAACATCACCGGTTCCCGGAGGCATATCGACAAACATATAATCGACATCTTTCCACACTACATCCTGCCAAAATTGTTTCACCGTGCCGGCAATGACCGGACCACGCCAAATAACCGGATCTGTAGCATCTTCCAATAACAGATTAACAGACATCACCTGAATGCCGGATTTGGAAATAACAGGATATATTGCATGCTCGTCGCCCGTAGCTTTTTCGTTGATGCCATATGCCTTTGGAATAGAAGGACCGGTAATGTCCGCGTCCATAACAGCGGTATGGTAGCCTTTTTTCTGGAAGTTAGCGGCCAGCAAAGATGATACCATAGATTTGCCGACACCGCCTTTGCCACTAACAACGCCGATCACTTTGCGAATGCTGCTCTCTGCGTGCGGCTTTTCTAAAAAGCTCTTTGGATCTCTTGATGCACATGCCTCTCCGCAGCTCGAACAGTCATGATTACAATTTTCACTCATTTCATATCCACCTTTCTGTGAAATTAGTTGGGTATAATACCGTTTGACCCTAACATACGATTATAACAGTGATGAGAAAAAAAGTCCATCATTCAAACAAATCAACTATCAGAGATGTAACAAAATAAGAAATCACTCAAAAACTCTGCGTTCTACGGCAATTATCATAGTGCTCTGATGACAGAACAATTTAATGTATTGGCTGCAAAATATAATGAAATTCTCGACATAATAAGCAATATGTGGTTGTGGAGGATTTGAGGTATGGGAAGTTTGCGTAAGTAATATGCAATGCGACAGCAGCTTCGTATAAGCCAAATCTGAATCATGAAGTAAATGAACGATTTTGTTCTAACAAGCTTTCCATATACATATAGTGGTACAGAAGTATAGAAACAGGTTCAGAAATGAGGAAAAGAATGGGTCGTTATGAGCGAATGATTTGCTATTTGTATGAATATCAAGATGGACACAAGGGAGCCAATGTTGGCTATGTCAAATTGGAAAAACGCGGTGAACAGTGTCGGGTGCTGATTCAAATGCGGAGAGCTGACCTTGCCACTCTGCCACAGGCAGCATTGTTTCAGCAGGAAAAAACAGGCGTGCTGCTTATACCCATTGGCGTCATGAGAGATAATAATGGCAGTATGAAGGGGCAGTATGAGGGAAATGTGGACAATCTTGCAGGTACCGGGCTGTCTCTCGACGATGTACATGGAGTGTTGGTTTATGTAGATGAAGGACATTATTTTGCATCAACATGGAATTTGGAACAGATCGATGCACGGCAATTACGTTGGTGGCAGGGGAATCAACATGAGGATGCAGGAAAAGCAGAGGCTTTACCTGAGGGAGGCAGCGAGACATCACAAGATATGGTTGTTTCATCGGATAGAAGCAGCGAGACACCGCAAAACATGGTTATTTCAGCGGATAGAAGCAGCGAGACACTGCAAAATATGGTTGCTTCAGCGGATAGAAGCAGCGAGACACTGCAAAATATGGTTGCTTCAGCGGATAGTAGCAACGAGGCACCGCAAAACATGGTTGTTTCATCGGATAGAAGCAGCGAGACACCGCAAAACGAGGTTGCTTCATCGGACAGCAGCAATGAGACACCGCAGAGATTTGCGGATCATCTTGCCTCGGCGCAGGCAGGGATTTCCCGGAAACCGGAGAATGCTTCAATGGAACGTTGCAGTCGGTCGGCGGAGGTGACAGGGCAGTCAATCTGCGGAAGCTGTCCATTTCAGCGCAAAGAATTGGACTATGGCAAAAAAATGTTGCTTACTTTTCCGGTGATGCGTCCGTTTGGGGAACGTTATCCCGGACAATGCGTGCGAATAGAGCCGCAGGATATTGGATGTTTGCCGATGAGAATGTGGTCCCTTTCCGGAAATCCGTTTTTAATGCAGGGATATTTTCAATATCGCCATTTGATCTTTATGGAATGGGAGAAAGGATATGTCATCGGTGTTCCGGGCATCTATAGTAACATGATGCAGTCGAAGGCGGAGAATGCCGGATTTCGTGAATTTATTGCTATCTGTGGACAGAAAAACTGTCGCGGAGCTTTTGGATATTGGCTGATGCCCCTGGACTAATCTTCCGATGAATCCGGTACTATGTAGGTGTAGAGGAGATGATCCCGGTATTGTCCGTTTATTTGCGCAAATGAATGCAGATAGCCTTCCCGTACAAAGTGCAGATGTTCTAGCAGTCGGATAGAGGACTCATTTTCCGGGAGAACCATCGCTTCGAAACGATGCATTTCATAGTGTTTTGCAACCAAAGGCAGCAAAAAGGCAATTGCCTCCTGCATATAGCCGTTGCCAGTGGCGGTTTGATCCAGTTTGTATCCGATCATGCATCGATGAAAGGCTCCGCCCTGAAATTCAGAAAAGCAGACACAGCCAATCGGGATATTGCTGTTTTTTCGAAACATCCAGTAACGAATATGTTTTGACTTAAGGAAAGCATTGTATTCCCAAGTAAGATTGCGGGATTGATAGGTAATGGTGTAAAAATATTGTGGACGCAGAGGCTCTACCGGCTCTAACGTATTACGGTTTCGTTCATAAAAATCCAAAACGGCTGACGAACTGTCCGGCTTTAATATACGCAATTCAAGTCGCTCTGATTGATAATAGGTTAACATGATAACAATCCTCATTTCTGTCTAAAATCTGACTCACACCTTCATATTTATATTGATACAAAGACTGAGTGATCTTATAAAAACATATCGGATTGGTGCGGAAAATGCAAGTGTTTCGTAGGTGATTTTGGCAGACAAAAGGTTGTTCTAATATACAAAAAAGATTATAATAAACACAGCACACTTAACTTAGGAGTCCCTTTTAGACTCCGTTATGCGCAGAAATCATGTGCAGTTATTATGGCATAACTACGTTAGAAATGAGGAAAAATGGCGGTGCAGAAAGACAATACGGAAAAATATATGAGGGAGGCGATCAAGCAGGCGAAAAAAGCGGCGGCAATTGGAGAAGTGCCGATCGGCTGCGTGATCGTAAGAGACGGAACAATATTAGCGAGAGGATACAACCGTCGGAACATTGAGGGGAGTACTCTGGCTCATGCCGAGATCATTGCAATAAAGAAAGCGAGTAAAAAATTGCAGGATTGGCGTCTGGAAGACTGCGAACTCTACGTTACGTTAGAACCGTGTCCGATGTGCGCCGGTGCGATCGTGCAGGCTAGGATTCCCAAAGTTGTGATCGGTGCTATGAATCCGAAAGCCGGGTGCGCCGGAAGCATTTTGGACTTGCTACAGGAAAAACGCTTCAATCATCAAGTGGACAAGGTTATTGGAGTACTGCAAGAGCAATGCAGTCAGATGATGCAGGATTTTTTTCGGGAATTGCGCCGGCAGAAAAAAACGCAAAAAGAACAATCTTGACAGGGCATACAGGAATCTATATAATAAAATTTGTGTCGTTTCTCTAAAAGAAGCGCTCGAAGATGCGAGTAGCATCCGCTTGATTTTGTCATAAGATTTCCGTGCTAGCCGGGGAGATAGCGGTTCCCTGTACCTGCAATCCGCTATAGCAGGGGTGATGTTCTGTTTCGGGTCTATGGCTTGCAAAGCTGCCCTTTGTAAGTGGCGTTGACGCTTTGGTCTTGCGCAATGGAAACTCATGAACCGTGTCAGGAGGGGAACCTAGCAGCACTAAGTGAGATCTTCCGTGTGCCGCGAGGTTGCCGGGGCTGAGTTAACTGCAAAGGTAACGTTTGCAGCGATGGATTCAACGCAGAATGCACGGTTTTTTGTTATTTTATAGGAAATTGCTGTTATGTAGTGTGACGTTATCAAGAGTTCCCCGTCGCTGTTTTCAATAAGGAGGAGATTGAATGAATACGGAGCGAAAAACCTATTGTGTCAATCAGATCATGAAGGGTGAAATTATTTTTGAGCGCGGCAGTGAAGCTGCTTATGTTGGGCTTGTATTGAAAGGTCGAGTACGCATACAGGCAGAGGGTGTTAATTTGGTCATTGGATCCGGACATTTCTTGGGATTGACGGATTTACAGGATGGGATGTATCGTGTTACATATCAAGCTGAAACGGATCTCGCAATCTATATCTTTCGTGCCGGCGAACTTCAGGCGACCCTTCAGCAGATTTTTAAGGCGAACAAGGATTATGCAGCGCTTATGGTTGCTACATTAGGAAAATATATACATGCTCTTGCGGGTGTATATCACACGCTGGAAGAGCAGGCAGAGAGGGATTATGAATTTTTGCAGGAACAGTATAGATCCTATCAGGCGATTGGGCAGGAGTTAGGGATCACAACGGATGAACTGCCTGGGATTGAAGAGTTGTCGCCGTTGATGCATTGGACGGCATTAGATGAAGAAAAGATCACTTATTATGATATCTTAAGTGGATTGAAACAGGATGTTCAAAAGGCATATTTTGGTTCATCAGAGACGATTGCAGTCTATCATATTAAGGACCAGATCAATCTGCTTCGTGATCTGCTGGATCAATGTGAAGCAGATGCAGCATATCTGCAGAGTTTGGTTGGTCCAATGTTTCGTACAGACAAAAATTTATATTTATCGGTTTTGCATATGGTGGCAACTGCCAAGAGGATTGATGCGGACACGAAAGCCGGGATGGAGATTTTTGATAAGTTGATCGATGAGATCAACCGTTTGGAAGAAGTTTTATACGAACAGGCAAGTATCAATCTGCAGATTGACCATAATTCTATGGATAATGCATACTACAGCCTAATCTGTGATGGGGCATCACAAGAAGAAACAGTGGATGCTTTGACGGAAGAGTTTGCCTTAGTAGAGGAAAACTTTGTCAGCGTTGAAGAGTTAGATCATTCCTTGGAGCACATTTTAAGGTATTCAGAGCTTCCAATAGAACAAACACAGCAATTTGAAGCGGATGTTCGAGCGTTTGCAGCATTGTCGGACAAGATGTCGACGGATGACAACGCAAGAGAATTGCGTCGTAATATATTAAAACAGTATTATCCGCTGTATAAAGCAGTATATTATAAAGAGTATCACAGCACGGAGGAGACACCGATCGAGATCGACCTTTTCCTGCGTTATGGATTTCTAAGTGAGACATTATTGACGGAAGAATTGTTAGAGGAGCTGCTTTCGTTGGACAACGATCGTTCCGGACGTGGAGACTGCCGCGTTTATGATATGAAAGAATGGCTTACCGAGGTTTACGAGGGGCGTAAAAGTCCTTCTAAGAGTGAATTTGATCTGGATTATGAAGATTTTCTGCGAGATCAGAAAAAAACCGGACGGATCACGGAAGCGCAGATGAAAGAGCAGCTCGAGGATCGCGACGCAAAATTGGATTACGAGATTACCAATATGTTCCGCGTAAATCATCGTCTGGTAAGTGGTCAGGCATCGGTATTCGTACCGTTTTTGTTTACGGAAGGAAGTTCAGCATCATTGCAACGTACCTTTTTATCAAAAGATAAGATCAATGCGAGCCTGCGCAAGCTCAGACAGATTGATTATTCGGTATTTTATCGTGAGATGCTGTTTCATAAAGACGATTCGCCGATCACAAAGGAATATATGATGGAAGAGGTGGCACCGGACGTTATTTTGCTGCCTGCTTGTGGTACCAAAGGGATTATGTGGCAGGAACTGAGCGGCCGCAGAAGAAATTCCAAAGGTCGTTTTTTGATGCCTCATTTCTTTGAAGGGGATTTAGAGCTTGCCATGATTCAGTTGTGCGGTCGTTTTCGCTGGGAGCTGTGTCGCACGATGCAGGGGACTTCGTGGAACAATATTCAGATAAAATCGCTGACAAGTGAATATAGTGATTATATCCAGTTTTACCGCAAAAACAGGGACTTGTCAGAGGACAAGAAAGAAAAATTAAAAATGCAGATCCAGAAATGCAGAAACAATACACGAGAGGTCTTTGTGACGGATTATATTAACTGGATCCGACATGAGGCAAAGGGCGGAATCACGTTAAATAAGACGGTTCGAGAGATTATGGCGACGTATTGCCCGTTTACTAAAAAGATTCGTGAGACAATAGTAGAACAACCGTTGTTCCGAGATGCAATGGCACGCTTTATGCGTGAAACAGGTAAGAAAAATAAAGAATATGCGTTGAAATTCCGTGTATGGGAGAAAGACGGCATAGAAGTCCCGGCAGAGATCATACAGACAAGAGATTTTTACCGCGATCTGTAAACGGGGTGGATCATATCCAACCGCCGTCAAAACGCAGCACCTGGCCGGTCAGGTATTCTCCGCTTTGAGCGACTTGTACAATAAAGTCAGCGGTTTCTTCGGCAGAAGCCGGTCGGCCGACAGGGATTTCCTCAAACAGAGAGCTGCGCTCGTCGTCGGAAAGCTGTCCATTCATCCGGGTATCGATAAAACCACAGGAGACTGCGTTGACAGTAATGTGACTGGGACCGAGTTCTTTCGCCAAGGCTTTGGTGAAAGCACAGACACCGCCTTTCGTTGCAGAGTAAGCAACTTCGGTGGAGGCTCCTATTTCGCCCCAAACAGACGTGATGTTTATAATTTTGCCATATTGTTGGGCGAGCATGGTCGGAATGACAGCACGACAATTGTAGAATACAGAGGACAGATTGTTATTTACAATGGCAGTCCATTCATCGTCTGACATATCCTGCAGTAAGCCAACATAGGAGATACCTGCATTGTTGATGAGCAGATCAATATGTGGATATGTGATCTGTATTTGTGAAAAAAAATCTGCTACTTGAGCACTGTCGCCAACATCGCACTGCATCGCAAGGCAGTTGCGGCCGTTAGCGGTAATCTGCTTTGCAACAGCAGAGAGCGCTGTCATGTCTTTTTGACAGCAGATGGCAAGGTCGTAGCCTGCCGCTGCAAGTTTTAGAGCGGTCATCTGACCGATCCCATGAGATGCTCCGGTTACTATAGCTGTTTTGGCTGTATTCATACTAACCTCATTTCGTGTAAAATTTATCTGTAATAAAAGTAGTATAGCATAATGGCAATATACTTTACAGGGGTAAAAAGATTTGTTATAATAATTTGAATGTTTGTGTAATGAAAGCTGGGGGTTTGATAGCAGCGCATAGATATGCGACGATTAGTGGGAAAAGGAGAAAACAAGCATGAAGGGTACTAAGAATAATATTTGGAAAGTATTTGCTATTAATTTGGGCAAGTCTATCCTGGGAATTTGCATTTTGATCGCCGTTGGATTTGGCAGTTACAAAATATCCTATCACTTCCTATCGAAAAATGCGACTAACGTGAATACGGATAAGGATAGTATTAAGGAGATCATTAAGGAGGCGAAGACAGAGGATATTTCTAAAAACTTAATCTATGTATGTAATGAAAAAGATCAGATTACACATATGATGGTTGAAATATGTAATACTAAGACCAATAATTTGGATTATGTTACAATACCAACAAAGAACGATTATACAATTCCGACAACAATGTATCGCAAACTATGTACTATAAGTGAGAATATTCCGCAGATCATGCGTATCAGCAAGCTGAAACAGTATTTTGAAGATGAACAGCAAGCGTATGGATACGGTTCGTTGATCGTGGAAAAGATGATCGGAACAAGTTTAAGCTATTATACGGTTTTGGATGAGGAAACATATAACAACCATTATCAGGAAGTCAAAGTAAAGGTTAGTTACAAAAAGACTGTGGATGTAGAACAGACCGCATCACCGGTTGCCTCTGCATCGCCGGAGCCATCCGGAGCCAAGACAAAGATGAAGATTTCTTGTGCCAGCGATGCGTATGTGCAGCAGCTTAAAGATCTGAATGGTGATGAATCGAAGATTGCGGATTTTATCAAATCACAGTATGATCGCGTGACTTCCAATCTGACAGTGACGAACAAGATTGGTTATATTCAAAGTTATGAGCAGATGAATGTGGACTATTTCCATTATTGGGGATGTCCGGGAAGCTACGATGGTAAGGTGTTTGTTGTAGATACAAAGGCTGCCAAGAAGTTTTTCAAAGGTCTGATCAATAACGAAGTGCCATATACAATGGCTCAGGATCTTACGACAACGCAAAAAGCGACAACGTCGCCTGCAGCAAGCAGTAATACGACACCAAAGCCAAAGAGCGGTAAGAAAGCAGTAAGTTCCAAAGGACTTAAGATAATTCTGCTCAACGGCAGTAAGATTGCCGGACTGGCCGGTAAGACACAGCAGAAATTACAGAAGAAGGGGTATACTGTACCTCAAGTAGGGGATTATACTAAAGAGACCTTGACACAGACAAAGATTATTGTTAAAGAAGATGGTCAAGGAGAGGATTTGAAGAAATATTTCAAAAATCCACAGGTAACCGTTGGTATGGTGGATCAAGGATATGATATCGAGATTATTCTGGGTACCGCTGATGCAAATCAGTAGCAAGGATGGTATAACGAAACGATGCACGCTTCAGTAAAAGTGCTGGATATTGACATTGATATGATGACGAATGATGTCTTTGTCCAGAAAATGAATGAATATCTTTCGGACGATAAGTTAGATGTGATATTATTTGCGTCGACGGAGCTGTTAGATAAGGCAATGGGGGAGGAGTCGTATCGTGAAGTGATCGAGCAGGCGGATTTGATTCTGCCCGGTGAGGAGGCACTGCTTAGTGCACATCATGTTGAAGTGCTGGAAGCTGGTGGAATGGTAGTCAGCTGTAAAAGCTTTGGCATTATGTTAGAAAATCTTCAGAAAAAAGATCAAAGCGTATATATAATAGGAAAGAGCAGCACGGAAGTAGAACAATTGGAAACTTGGTGCAAACGTATGCAGCCGGGGCTTCGATTATCAGGAAGTGTTGTGTATGATCCGGATATGGAGGCCGCAGCGCTGATCAATGAGATCAACAATCATACGCCGGATATTTTGTTGGTAGATTTAGAGACCGGGCCGCAGGAAATTTGGATCATGGAGCATTTGCCATTGCTGCATGCGCGTCTGTGCGTAGCGATCGGCGGTGTGGTGAGCTTGATCTTGGCTGAGGAAAAAGAAGCGCCGGAGTGGGTCAAGAAACTTCATTTGGAACCGCTGTATGAGAAACTGGTTCGCCAGCAATCGGTCAAAAAAGATGTTCAAGCACGTATATTTCGAAAGAAAGTTGTGCAATATAATAATAAATCAGATGAAAAAGATATTTGAAGTAAGAGAGGATAACCAATGATAGGTTATCCTCTTTTTGAATGAATTGGATTGGATGATCGAGGGGATGAGACGCAAGTATGTTTGGAAAACGATTTTGGTGGAGGGAATTACCGGCATTTGTCATTGGAACAGGTATGATGGCATTGGCGGTCAATATGGTATACAGTCCAATGGGGATGGTGCCGGGGGGCTTTTCAGGGCTTGCTATCCTGCTGTCGCATATGCTGTATGAATATGCCGGAATTCCGATGGCTGTTTGGAGCATAAATCTGTTGTTAAATATTCCGGTTTTTGTATGGGGAATTTTTGAAAAAGGGCATCGATTTATCATGAAATCATTCATTGCCAACCTCATATTTTCGGCAATGTTGTATGCGATACCGGAGCAGCCGGTGGCAGAGGGAGATTTTGTGATGGCTGCTATTGTTGGCGGTGTACTGACCGGCGCCGGTATTGGTCTGGTATTTGCAACAGGATATTCTACCGGTGGAACAGATCTGCTGGGGAGCCTGATCTGCACGTATTATCCGCATATCTCTGTGGCAAATGCGTTGTTTGTCATTGATTCAGTGATCATTGTTGCCGGAGCATTTTATTTTGGTATCGATAAGGCGATTTATGCAACAGCAGCCGTTTTTGTTTCTTCGAAGGTAATGGACGCAATCCTGTCCGGCATGACGCAAAGCAAACAGATCTTAGTTATTTCAAAGAAATGGCAGGATATAGCGGAGGAGATCATGACATCGTTAAATCGCGGAGTGACACAGATCAAAGCAAAGGGAGTGTATAGCGGACAGGAGCGCCCTGTGTTGCTGTGTGTCATAGGCAAAAGACAGACGGGACAGCTTCTGCAGGCGGTGCGAAAACATGACACGTCAGCATTTGTCATAATCACGGAAGCGAGAGAAGTTTTGGGTGAAGGATTTGATTCGACAGCTCTCGGCATGTCAGCAGATGGCAAAAAACTGTTCAAATTGCACAGAAAAACAACAAAATAGCCGTAGATTTTTTGGCAAAAGCAATGAAAAAATCTTATTCTATACACTTTGCACAAAAAGCGAAAACTTTCTTTGGCAATTCGTGCCATGGTCAAAAAATTCTGTTTGGTGTATTATAATTTACAGGTTATGTGAGAGGAGTTATTCCCTTACAAGATAAATTAATTGACAAACAGGAGGACATATTAATGGCAAGTTTATCTTTGAAAAACATCTGCAAAACATATCCAAACGGATTCGTTGCAGTAAAGAATTTTAATCTGGACATCGCAGATAAGGAGTTCATCATCTTCGTAGGACCTTCAGGTTGTGGTAAATCTACTACACTTCGTATGATCGCTGGTTTGGAAGAGATCACAGAGGGTGAGCTTTGGATCGGTAATAACTTAGTAAATGATGTAGAGCCTAAGGATCGTGATATCGCAATGGTATTCCAGAACTACGCTCTGTATCCACATATGTCAGTATATGACAACATGGCATTCGGTCTGAAGTTAAGAAAGACTCCTAAGGAGAAAATTGATAAGTTAGTACATGATGCAGCAAGAATCCTTGACATCGAGCATTTGTTAGACCGTAAGCCAAAGGCGTTATCCGGTGGTCAGAGACAGCGTGTTGCCATGGGTCGTGCAATCGTTCGTAACCCTAAGGTATTCTTGATGGATGAGCCACTTTCCAACTTGGATGCAAAACTTCGTGTACAGATGCGTATCGAGATTTCTAAGATCCATCAGAGATTGGAAGCTACGATCATCTACGTAACACATGACCAGACAGAGGCTCTTACATTGGGTACTCGTATCGTTGTTATGAAAGATGGTGTAATGCAGCAGGTTGCTACTCCAATCGATCTTTATACAAAACCATGTAACTTGTTCGTAGCTGGTTTCATTGGTTCACCACAGATGAACTTCATCGACGCTGTAGCAATTCAGGAAGGCGAAGATGTTAAGCTTGCATTTGGTTCTTATGCAATTAAGCTTCCTGAGCAGAAAGCTGCCAGACTTGTTGAAGGTGGATACATTGGTAAAGAAGTCGTACTTGGTATTCGTCCAGAGGATATCAAAGATGAGGAGATCTTTGTTAACGGTGGATCTGACAATGTACTTGATGCAACTGTTAAGGTATACGAGATGCTTGGTGCAGAAGTATTCTTATACTTCACTGTCGAGGGATTCGATATCACAGTTCGTGTAAATCCTCGTACAACAGCTCGTCCTGGCGATACGATCAAGATTGCATTGGATCCTGCTAAGATTCATGTATTCGACAAAGAGACAGAGAGAACCATTACAAACTAGTCCTTAATGTTAGAAGATTTGTTAAAATTCTCATAATAAACTATCTAAGACAGGCATTGTATCTACAATGCCTGTTTTATTTACTTTTTACAAATTTCATGCTATAATTTAGTATATGTTATTGGGGATATTAGAAAGGGAAACTTTCTAAAGAACGGGTAAGTCGTTGCAGATAGATAGCACTTACTCGAGAAGCAGCGGAGGTAAATATGATTGCAAATCAGGTGTTGCAGACAAATATCGAAGGAATGAAGAATATTACGCGCGTAGATATTTGTGTAATGGATACGGAGGGGAAAGCGCTTGCCACTACGATAGATAATGTAGAGGAATATGAAGAGGCTGTAATGGCGTTCGTTAATTCGCCTGCAGATAGTCAGGTGCTTCAGGGATATCAATTTTTCAAGGTCTTTGATGATCACCAATTAGAATATGTAGTGTTAGCCAAGGGCGACAGCGACGATGTATATATGGTTGGTAAATTGGCGGCTTTTGAAATTCAAAATTTGCTGGTTGCCTACAAAGAGCGCTACGATAAAGATAATTTTATCAAGAACTTATTGTTGGATAATCTGTTGTTGGTTGATATTTACAATCGTGCGAAGAAGTTACATATCGAAGCATCTGTGCGCCGCGTTGTATTTTTGATCGAGACAAAGAATGAGAAGGACACCAACGCATTGGAGACGGTCAAAGGGTTATTTTCCAGCAAATCCAAGGACTTCATCACGCAGGTTGATGAAAAGAACATCATTGTTGTGAAGGAAGTGAAACCGAACGAAGATTATGATGATATGGAGAAAACTGCAAAAGTCATCTTAGATATGTTGAACACGGAAGCCATGACAATGGTGCACGTATCCTATGGTACGATGGTAAATGAGATCAAGGATGTGTCGCGTTCCTATAAAGAAGCTAAAATGGCGTTAGACGTTGGAAAGATTTTTTACAGCGATCGCAATGTTATTGCGTATAGCAGCTTAGGTATTGGCCGTTTGATCTATCAGCTTCCAATGCCGCTTTGCAAAATGTTTATCAAAGAAATATTTGGTGACAAATCGCCAGACGATTTTGACGAGGAGACCATTGCTACGATCAATAAATTCTTTGAGAACAGCTTGAATGTATCAGAGACTTCCAGACAGTTGTATATTCATCGTAATACGTTAGTGTATCGTTTGGATAAGCTGCAGAAGAGCACCGGACTTGATCTGCGTGTATTTGATGATGCGATTACTTTCAAGATCGCGCTGATGGTCGTGAAATATATGAAGTATATGGAAAATTTTGAATATTAATTAGTGAATGCATGTGGAAAGCCCTGGAAATGGTTATCATTTCTAGGGCTTTTTGGTATTTTGATCAAAATGTGTATTATTTACACATTTATATTGAAAAATGTGTATGCAGTGTGTATAATATAATTAAAGGGGGGAAAATATGAAACAAAGAGATCTTGTGAAAAAACTCAAAAATGCCGGATTTCACCTTGTCAGACATGGAGGAGACCATGATGTTTATCAAAGAGGGAATGATGAGGAAGTAATACCAAGGCATAAAGAGGTAAATGAGAGACTGGCAAAAGCAATATTGAGAAAATGGGGATTAAAATAATCTCCCAGTCTCAATATAATGCATTTATTATATAAAGATGGAGGTTGAGCATATGAAAGTAGCATATCCGGTTATATTTACAGATGTAGATACAAATATATTGATTGAAGTGCCGGACTTAGGAATTTTGACAGAGTCAAACGAAGAAGGCAAGGTAAAAAGTTCCTTGGCAGATGCTATTATGATGGCAAGAGATGCGATTGGTATAAGTTGTATCGAGGCACAGGACGAGGGAAAAGAAATTTCAAAAGCCTCTAATATGACAGATGTTGATGTTTCCAAAGGTACATTTGGGGGAGAGGGCACAAGTGTTGTATCTTTAGTGGATGTTGATCTTGAAGTTTATCGACGAATGTTGGATAACAAAACAGTGCGTCGTAACGTAACATTACCTAATTGGTTAAATCAAGAAGCAGAGAGATCACATATTAATGTATCAAAGGTCTTACAGGAAGCACTCATGGCAAGGTTGGGAGTATCACGATAAGTATCACCTTGTTCTAAAATAAAAAGGGTCAATCGTCAAGGTGTACCTACATTCAATCGTTAGACTTCTAGGTCTAACTTTGGGGAGAGGGTATAATGCCTGTAGCGCAATACGACAAAATGTTGTATACTGATATTGTTTTTGTAGAGCAATTATGGGCAAAAGCATTAGATAAAGCACGTAGAAAACATTAGCAGAAAGCATGCGTTCAAATGTACGCAGAAAAGAGGTATCATAGTGAGAAAAAGAGCAAAGAGGAAAGAGGAATGGACAGGACCGCTGATCTGTTTATCGGGGGTGGATGTTGTTTATAATACAGGAACAGAGGCATTGAAAAACTGTAACCTGAAAGTGGAAAAAGGTGAGTTTGTATTTGTAGTAGGAAGCAGTGGCTCTGGAAAGTCTACTTTGATCAAATCATTGCTCGGAGAGATCCCTCTACAGGCTGGTGAAATACAGGTGGGGGGCAATAGCCTCACAGAGATGAAACGCAAAAGAATGCCATATTATCGCCGTAAATTAGGTGTAGTATTTCAAGAGTTTCGTTTGCTGGATGATCGTAACGTGTTTGAAAATGTGGCATTGGCGCAACAGGTGATCGGCGTGGATAAGGACCGTATCGAAAAAAATGTGCGTGGTATGCTGCAATTGGTAGGTCTGCAGGATCGTGCGGACGTCTATCCGAGAGAATTGTCCGGTGGTGAGCAGCAGAGAGTTGCAATCGCGCGTGCAATGGTAAACCGTCCGTCGGTATTGCTGGCAGATGAGCCAACAGGAAATCTGGATCCACAAAATTCATGGGATATTATGGCGCTGTTGGAAGATATGAACCGGCTTGGTACGACGGTTATGGTCGTTACCCACAATAATGAGATCGTGAATCAAATGCAAAAGCGTGTTGTCACTCTTCACGAGGGCGTTATTATCAGCGATCAGATACAGGGAGGATATGTGCAATGAAAACACTAGGATACGGTATCAAACAAGGGTTCAAAAATATTGTACAAAATAAAATCTTCTCCTTAGTAGCGATTGGAACGATTGCAATCTGTCTGTTTTTGCTGGGGTTGTTCTATGCGCTGCTTAGCAATTTCCAGCACATGATGTACAATGTGGAGAGTAATGTCGGTTTGACGGTGTTTTTTGACAGTGGGATCGAACCGGAAGAAATTGATTCGCTGGGAGAGCAGATCCGTAAGTTAGATGGCGTGGAGACGGTGGATTATATTTCTCCGACAGAAGCATGGAAAAAGTTTCAAAAAGAAATGTATCAGGGAAAAGAAAATTTGGAGGATACTTTTGGTGATGAAAATCCGTTGCAGGATTCAGCGTCGTTTGAGATCACTCTGACAAGAGTATCAAAGCAGGCGAAAGTGTCTAAGCAGATCAAGGAAATGAAGGGAATCCGTAAGGTAAACGGATCGAGCACTGTGGCAAAGAGCCTGAGCAGTGCTAATATGCTTGTTGCCTATGTATCGGCAACGATCATAGGATTGCTGTTGCTTGTCTCAGTGTTCCTGATCAATAATGCGGTCGCGACGGGTATCCGCGTGCGCAAGGATGAGATTTCGATCATCAAAATGATCGGTGCAACCGATGGTTTTATTCGTGCACCATTTTTGGTCGAGGGATTGGTTATTGGTTTGATTGGAGCGATCATTCCGATCATAGTATTGTGGGTATTGTACGAGAGAGTGATCCAATTTGTATTAGAACATTTTTCGGCATTGTCACAATGGCTAACCTTTGTGGCTCCATCGAAAGAGTTTGCAACCTTGATACCGATGTCGCTCTTAGTTGGAGTAGGAATTGGTTTTATCGGAAGTGCATTGTCAGTCAGAAAACATTTGCATGAGTAGCGAAAGCAGAAAGGCGGGGTGATTGCAGATGAGAAAGCGAAATAAATGGATCGCAGCAGGGGTTGGCCTGTGGCTTACAGGAGCGGTCTGCATTGGAAGCGGAGTATTTTTGGACAATCCGGGGGTTGCACTGACACGGGTAGTGCAGGCGGCAACACAGTCGGAAACAACGCAGGGGCAGATCGATGCAGCTAACAAGAAACGAGAGCAGCTTGAAAAGGAGCGGACGGAGTTAAAGGAAACTCTTTCGAGCAGTGAGAGCAAGAAGGGCAATATTTTACAGTATATTTCAACGTTGGACAAAAAGATGGACACGTTGACGGATAAGGTAAAGTCTAACGAAGAACAGATTCAGTTAGTGCAGTCTGACATCGATGAATTACTGCTTCAGGAGGCGCAGGCAACTGCAAAGATGTCTAGTCAGTATGAGACGATGAAAGAGCGCATAAAATATATGTATGAGGACGGTACTTCCGGGTATTTGGAGTTGTTAGCCGGATCCAGCAGTTTGTCTGAAATGTACAATCATCTCGAATATATCAGTAAGATCAGCGAATATGATCAGAAGATGTATGGAGAGTATGAGTCTACCAAGCAAAAACTTACCAAAACGAAGAAAAATAAGCAGGCAAAGAAAGATGAGTTAGTAGCAACGAAAGAGACGCTTTCTTTTGAAAAACAATCCGTGAAACAATTGATCAGTAAAAAGAAAGGGCAGTTGACAAAATACAACAATCTGATTGCAGATTCGGAATCTTCTATTAGCACGTATGATGCGAAGATTGCGGCACAGGAAAATCAAGTGGAGAGTTTGTTGGCGAAAAAACGCCAGGAAATTGCGGCAGAAGAAGCAGCACAAAAATCATCGCCTTCTGGCAAAGGTCCTAACGGCACTGATACGACCACAGATCAAACACCGTCTAGTAATGCGGTGAGCACATCAGGATTTATTTGGCCGTTAGCAACGGCAGGACGGATCAGCTGCGGTTTTGGCCCGAGAACGGCGCCGACAGCCGGAGCGAGCACGTATCACAAAGGAATTGATATTGCGACGCCGACCGGAACAATTGTGCGTGCAGCGAAGGCAGGAACCGTTGTGACAGCAACCTATTCCGCTTCAGCGGGTAATTTTGTGGCAATTTATCATGGAGATGGCGTTTATACATACTATATGCACAACTCTTCCCTGCGGGTATCTGTGGGAGAGAAAGTCACCAGAGGACAGACGATTGCATTGTCCGGCTCTACAGGAATCTCTACCGGACCGCACTTGCACTTTGCGGTATATGCGAATGGATCCTATGTGAACCCATTAAATTATGTATCAAGATAGTAAAAGAAATGGAGACAGAATGAAGCGATTTTTGAAAGGTTTTTTGTGTGGAATGCTTACCACATCGATGATGCTGGTGGTTGCGTTGACCATAGGTCAATTCGGTGGTTACATCGACCTCGGTGCAGCTTGGAATCGCACAGATCAAGATAGTACGATGAAGCGGGAAGTTAAACAAAAGGCTTCCACGATTGAGAAATATATTGATGCGTACTATTTGGATGACATCAATAAAGATAAGATGGAAAATTCTATATACAAAGGAATCGTGAATGGACTGGGAGATGATTATGCAGAATATTATACGGCAGAAGAATATGCGGAGATCATGGAGAAGACTAGTGGTACTTTCTATGGGATTGGCGCATATGTGACCCAAAATACGGACACAGGTGCGATAACGATCGTTAAGCCGATGAAAAACAGTCCGGCAGAAAAAGCGGGATTGAAAGCGGGAGATATTATTTATGCGATCAATGACGAGCGGGTTTCCGGCAAGGATCTTTCAGCGGTGTTAGCGCAGATCAAGGGTGAAGAGGGATCTAAAGTCAAGCTGACGATCGTCCGTTCCGGAGAAAATGATTACCTGACGCTTTCGGTGAAAAGAGCCAAAATTCAGGAAGACACGGTTTCCTATACTATGTTAAATGACAAGATTGGTTATATTCAGATCACGGGATTTGAAGAAGTGACGCCAAATCAGTTTTCAGCAGCAGTTAATGCCTTAGAAAAGGAAAAAATGGAGGCACTTATTTTAGATCTGCGTGATAATGGTGGAGGATTGCTCAAATCCGCAGTTTCGATGCTAGACCGTGTTATGTCTAAGGGGATGGTGGTTTATACCAAAGATAAACAAGGCGTTTCAGAGAAATTCTATGCGGAAGATGTTAAACATGTTTCTGTGCCGATGGCTGTGTTAGTCAATGGCAATTCGGCAAGTGCATCGGAAGTGTTTTCCGGGGCGCTGCAGGATAAAAAGAAAGCAAAATTGATCGGGACCAAGACGTTTGGTAAAGGGATTGTACAGACGATCTTTGACTTGCAGGATGGATCGGCGTTGAAAATGACAACGTCGAAATATTATACGCCGAGCGGCCGCAATATTCATGGAACCGGACTTGAGCCGGATATTAAAGTGGAATTGGATAAGTCGACGGTGGGGCAGAAGGATAAAAATGGGAAGCTTAAACCGGATAATCAGATGCAAAAGGCAATTGATTATCTGAAAGGTCAGATAAAAGGCTGACAAACAGCAATTAACTATCTGAAAGGACAGATAAAAGGCTGACAAATAGCGTATAACAGAATTGTGTACAGGATAAAGGAGGGGAACGCGTGGATCAAAAGCAGATACAGGATAAGCTGGAACGGATACAGCGGGAAGTCAATCAGGTGATCCGAGGTAAAGAAAACGTGGTAGAGCGGGTTCTTGCAGCGATCATCAGTGGCGGCCATATATTGATGGAAGATATTCCGGGCGTTGGCAAGACAACGCTTGCGACAACGTTTGCAAAAGCACTGTCCATGAACTATAAGCGTGTGCAGTTTACACCGGATGTTTTGCCAAGTGATATTCTGGGATTTTCGATGTATGACGCGGGGAGCCGGCAGTTTGTATACCGCCCAGGAGCCGTGTTTTGTAATCTGTTTTTGGCAGATGAGATCAATCGAACCTCTCCCAAAACACAGTCTGCTTTGCTTGAGGTTATGGAGGAGAATCATGCGACGGTAGATGGTGTAACCAGGCCGCTGCCGAATCCCTTTGTGGTCATCGCAACAGAAAATCCACTGGGATCATCAGGAACGCAGATGTTGCCGGAATCTCAGCTGGATCGTTTTATGATCTGTGTTTCAATGGGGTATCCGGAACATCAGGATGCTGTGGCAATTTTGAAGGGCGAATCAGCCGATCTGTTATCCAAAGTTCAGCCGGTATTGTCAGCAGAAGAATTGTGTGCGCTTCGAAGCACATCGGAAACGATATTTGTGCATGACAGTATTTATGATTATATTGTAGATCTGGTGGAAGAGACTAGAAAAAATGATCTGTTTGAGATGGGAGCGAGTCCGCGTGCAACGATCGCATTGCTTCGTATCTCACGTGCGATGGCGATGATTGCCGGACGTGATTTCGTGACTGCCGCAGATGTACAAAAGGTATTGCGTGATGTGTTAGGGCATCGTGTGCGCCTAAGCGCCAGAACACGTGCGGAGCGTATTACGGTAGATCAGGCAATGGAACAGCTTGTGCAGACGGTGAAGGCACCACGGATGTGATAAAGCAATTCGGCGCATGGAGGATGAATGGGATGAATAGAGAAGGATCAAAGCGACATTGGAAACTATATCCGTTACGTATAGCGGGTTATGTTCTGCTGTTTGTCGTTATGGTCGTTCTCTATTTCTTTTTTAAGAGTTATGTTGTCGCATCATTAGTATGGCTGCTTGTTTTGCTGCCGGTCGTATCCATATGGTTGAACTGGAAAATGACCCCATATCTTACAGTGCGCATATCTGCCTTGCAGCCGAAAGTCATAGCAGGCGAAGAGAGCCGTTTTATGTGTAAACTGAGTAATGCGTTTCCGTGGGTTAGTTTACAATGCGAATTGCAGGGAACGATTGGCAATACTTTGTATCACACAGAGGATCTGATCCGACTGTGTTTACCGGTATGCCTGCGTGGGGAAGAAGCCATGGAGTTACCGTTTAGATGCAAATATAGTGGCAATCTGCAATTTTGTATCCATACGCTCGCTATCAAGGATCTGCTCGGTTTTGTATCGGTGCAGCAGGAAATTTCTGAGGAGGCGGCGATTGCGGTAATGCCGCAGGAGACAGGAGAGGCATCAGAACAGAAAAGCGGTTTCCAGATGGGAATGAGTGAATTGGAAGAAAGTCAGGCAAAGGGAAATGACTTTGCTGAAATAACGGATGTCAGGGAGTATCGACCGGGAGACCGAATCAAGGACATTCACTGGAAACTTTCCGCTAAGAAAGAAACACTTATGGTCAAAGAGCGGACAAGCGTAGCACAGAGCCAAGTGGTATTGGTGCTTGATCTGTCCGGACAAAGGGACACAGTAGAAGAGGTTTTGGGGCTTGCTTACGGCTTAAGTAAGTTGTTCTTAAAAGAATATACACCGGTTCGTCTGCTCGTGTGGGATGCGTTAGAATATGATTTTATCGAAGTTTTGATCCAAAAGAGAGAAGAGATCGATACGCAGTTTATTTATTTGCTGCGGAGAGCTGTGGTGACGGACAATATCGAGCTGGCTAAAATGGTGCAAAGCTTGCGTCCGCAGTTGCAGGCATATGCAGTGATCGGCTTATACGAAGATGGTGTGCGCGGGGAGGTGATCTCTCATGGGTAATGGATGGCAGACGCTTCTGGATCGATTACGAAAAACATTTCGGATTGACTATGATGATGACTGCTTGGACAAGTGGGAAGGCATTGAGTTAGTTACGAAATCATTAGATCAACAGACGGAATCACGTATAGGTATGCTGCTTGTCAATGCGCTGCTGGTATTTTGTATTACAGCAGGTGGAATGGGAATCGTGTTGTCAGCGATCGACAGCGATTATCAGACTTGGATCGTAGAACTTGTAACTCTTGTGGCATCACTTTATGTGGCATTTTTGTATTACCGTAAATGGTGGGAAAATGTTGGATATATATTATTATTGGTCGTTGTATTCGCCGTTGGTTTTGGGATGCAAAGCTATGTGAGCAGCGGATTCTATAGTGTCATGAATGACCTGATGGAAAGCGTTTCAGAGTATTTTCAGTCTAATGCGACACGTAGTTACGGCGAAAAGATCGCCGATGCCAATTTGGCAGTGACTATAGCAATGAGTTATATTGCTGTGGCAGCAAGTGTTGTGGTAAATATATTCGTTTCCCGTAAAATGAGATACCGTTTCCTGATGCTGGTTGTTTTTGGCTTTCTGTTCCTGCCATTGTATGTGCATTTGGAACCGGATATGTTTTATGTTGTGCAATTTTTTGTGGGTATTGTCGTGACGGCGGCGATTGCTAAAAATGGCGATTATAAGCAGGCAGCAGACAATGTCCGATACAAACAGGATGAGGAACGTATCGTTTATCAGTCTGCCTATCGAGTGAAATTGCAGGCGGGGGCGTGTCTGCTTGCAGTTGTTGCGATTGGGGCGGTGCTGTTTTCTTTGCTTGTTCCATCGAAGGATTATCACGACAGACATCCCGATTCCGCATGGAAACAGAGCACAAAAGATGCGATGCAGAATGTCGCAGTGCTCGGAATTGCCGGATTATTTAATTTTTATGATAATACCGGCGGTCTGACCAGTGGTAAGTTAGGCGGCGTCAGTGCAGTGCGACTGGATTATGACACAGATCTTCGGGTCACATTTGTACCGCAAAATGAAAATCGATTTTATTTGCGCCGTTTTATTGGACAGGATTATTTATATGGCATGAATCGCTGGGAATCTGCTAAAGCAATTTATATGCGGACGGAGCAGCGTGCCAAGACTGCGTTTGAGAAAAATATAACCGGCAGTGCACATGGAATCGTCAAGGTTGATAATGTGGCAGCAGATCCGGGATTGTATATGCCGTATTACAGTCTTCAGTCGGATCTGGTAACATCGCCCGGTCGCAGCCAGATATATGATTATTATACGTATTCCGGTTTGGATCGGGATTGTAAACTTCAGACAGAATCGATATCGAATTGGCTTACGGTGCCGGATTCAAACAAGGCTGTTTTGGATGAGTTTTGCAAGGAAGCGGATTTGACGGGAACCGTTGCTGAGATCGTGCAGAAGCTGGAAGCGTATTATCAGGATAATATACCGTATACGTATCAGCCGGGTATAACGCCCTATGGTCAAGACTTCGTTTCGTATTTTTTGAAAAAGAATCGTAGAGGATACTGTGCGCATTTTGCCAGTGCAGCGACGCTGCTTTTACGTAACTGTGGTATTCCGGCTCGTTATGTGGAAGGCTATGCGATCGATCCGGAAGATATCGGTGAGAACGGTAAGATCCTTACCGATCAGAAGGTATCTGATTACTATCAGGGTTACCGCGAACTTACAGATACCGGAGTTGTGCAGGTAGATGTCACGGATGCAAATGCACATGCTTGGGTTGAAATTTACGATCACCATAAAGGCTGGTATGTAGTAGATATTACACCGGCATCGGATCAGGAAGAGGCGGATGTCAGTCTTTGGAATGCGTTTATGCGTCTTTTTCGTAACCGGAGCAATGGAACTGCGCAGAGTAATACCGGTGGTGCCGGTGCGACAGGAACAGCAGATGCAGTAGAGGCGGTAAAAAGAACCGGTAAAGTTTCCCTTGGGGTACTTGCATTGTTGCTGCTTATTTTTGTGATCACGCTTGCTGTCCGCCAGATGATTCGCATACTTCGGTGCAGTATTGCATATCACCGTGCGGATACGAATGACAGGCTGATTGCAGATTATCAAAGATATGTCCGTAAAATAGGGCACAAATATCCGGCATTTCAGAAACAAACAAATTATGAAACACAGATTGCATGGCTTCGTAAGCAGCGGTTATTAGTGATATCCGGAGAGGAGCGAGATCGTATGCTGCAGATTTTGGAGCAAGCAGGCTTTGGTCATACACAGATCAGCGATGCTGATGCAGAACTGGTGCGTGGGTTGTTGACACGTAGAACGTAAACCTTTAGAATAGAATGATGTGCCCACATAATAGTATAGGGCGAAATGGAACAAGGAAAGGATGAAAAAATGAACAAAAAAAGAGCAAATTTTACCGGCACGATCGGCTTTGTTATGGCTGCTGCAGGAAGTGCCGTGGGGTTAGGAAACATATGGCGGTTTCCTTATTTAGCGGCAAAGGATCATGGAGGTGTGTTTATTTTATGCTACTTGATCTTAGCAGTGACATTTGGTTTTACGTTATTGACAACAGAGATCGCCATTGGGCGTAAAACGGGACGGAGTCCTCTTACTGCTTATGCAGCGATTCAGCCTAAGTGGAAAGGTCTTGGTGTTTTGGCATGTCTTGTACCAATTATCATCTTGCCATATTATTGCGTGATCGGTGGATGGGTTGTAAAATATTTCGCAACATTTGTCACCGGTGCAGGATCAGCGGCAGCGGGCGATGATTATTTTGTGGGATTTATTCAAGGACAATATCAACCGATCATCTGGATGTTTATTTTCTTTATAATGACAGCGTTCGTTGTGTTTAATGGCGTGAATAAGGGAATTGAAAAATACAGTAAGATTCTGATGCCAATTTTATTACTTTTGATTATCGGCATTGGATTGTATTCGCTGACGATCAAACATACAGATGCGAGTGGTGTTACCAGAACCGGTCTGCAGGGATTGAAAGTATATTTAATTCCTAATTTTAAGGGAATGACCGGCAAAGAATTTTTTGTTATTCTGATGGATGCGATGGGACAGCTTTTCTTCTCGATCAGCGTGGCGATGGGAATCATGGTTGCATACGGCTCGTATGTTAAGAAAGACGTCAATTTGATGAAATCGATCAATCAGATCGAAATTTTTGATACTTTGGTAGCGATGCTTGCCGGACTTATGATCGTGCCTGCTGTATTTGTATTTATGGGGACAGAAGGAATGAGCGCCGGACCCGGTCTGATGTTTGATTCTTTGCCAAAGGTATTCCAGGCAATGGGCAAAGCCGGAACGGTTGTCGGAGTGCTGTTCTTCCTGATGGTTATTTTTGCGGCAGTAACTTCATCGGTATCTGTTATGGAAGCGATCGTTTCCAGTTTGATGGATGCGTTTCACTGGACCAGACATAAGAGTACATCTGTTGTGGCAACATATGGGGTCATAGGCGGTGTCGTTGTTTGTCTTGGATATAACAAGTTATATTTTGAACTGCCACTGCCAAATGGATCGACCGGACAGATACTGGATATATTGGATTATATCAGTAACTATTGCTTTATGCCGACGGTGGCGCTTCTCACATGCATTTTGATCGGTTGGGTTGTGAAACCTAAGACGGTCATTGATGAGGTAACTGTTAACGGAGAACGTTTTGGCAGAAAATATCTGTATATTGCGATGATCAAAGGGATTGCACCAATTCTGCTATTTGCATTATTATTACAGTCATTAGGCTTGATTCAGCTGTAGTAGTATTCGCAGATAATGGACCATGGGATGTATTTTTCATTGCAGATACATACTGTGAGAACTCCTTGACATAACAGGTTTGTGAACAATATTACATGATAGAAATGGAATAAAAAATGAGTAAAAACAGAGAAACTTTTGCATCCCGCCTTGGCTTTATATTAGTATCTGCAGGATGTGCGGTGGGACTGGGAAATGTATGGAAGTTTCCGTACGTATGCGGAAATAATGGAGGAGCAATCTTTATTTTGATCTACTTGGTCTGCTTATTTGCTCTTGGATTTCCAATTTTAGTATGCGAGTTTGCAATCGGTCGCGGCAGTGGTGCGAGCATTGGAACAGCATTGCGTAAATTGAGCGGTGGCAAAGGAAGATGGCATCAGTTTCGTTGGTATGGACTGTGCGGTAATTATCTGCTAATGATGTTTTATACAGTGGTAGCGGGCTGGATGATCTATTATGTTGGCGTTTGTGCCAAGGGGACACTACGTCAGGCGAATGTCAAAGAAATCGAACAGTATTATCAGAGCTTTATGCAGACACCAGGCAAAATGATGTTTTTTATGTTATTAGTAGTTGCCTTGTGTATTGGTGTGTGCGCACTGGGCTTACAGAATGGTATTGAAAATATTACAAAGAAAATGATGTTAGCATTGATCGTATTGATGGCTGTTATGGCAGTCAATTCAGTCATGTTAAAAGGAAGCAGTAAAGGCCTTTCTTTTTATTTGATCCCGAACCTCGAAAATGTGAAGAAACGTGGATTGGGAAATGTCATCTTTGATGCGATGACGCAGGCGTTTTTCACGTTGAGTGTTGGAATGGGTTCGATGGAGATCTTCGGCAGTTATTTGGGCAAAGAACGTAAGCTGACCGGAGAGGCGATCAATGTATTGGTGTTAGATACACTGATCGCATTTGTTGCAGGAATTATTGTGATCCCGGCGTGTATTTCTTTTGGAATCCGCCCGGATGCAGGACCATCACTGCTGTTTATCACACTGCCAAATGTATTTAACCATATGCCAAGTGGAACATTGTGGGGAATGCTTTTCTTTGTATTTATGTCCTTTGCGGCATTATCCACAGTGATCGCAGTGTTTGAAAATATCATCAGCATGAGCATGGACGTGTTTGGCTGGGAGCGTCGGAAAGCGTTAACGGTCAATTTAGTCGGCATTGCAGTATTATCCATGCCAACTGTACTTGGATTTAATGTATGGTCTGGTGTCCAGTTATTTGGACCGGGATCAACGATCATGGATGTTGAAGATTTTGTGGTATCCAGTAATATTCTTCCACTTGGAAGTCTGTTATTTGTACTGTTTTGTACGAAAAAAAGCGGTTGGGGATTTGAACAATTTTTGGAAGAGACCAATACAGGAGTAGGTACAAATTTCCCAAAATTTCTTCGCAGATATATGCGGTATGTACTGCCGATGATCGTTTTAGTCATTTATTTTAAGGGATATTATGATAAATTTAAGGACAGTTCACCGGTAATCTTTGGTGTATGGATGATGATCGCTATTGCCTTTGCAGTGTACATTCTTTATCTGTCACGAGATAAAAAGTAAAATAGCCATTGTTAGATGGATATCATAGGCGACTTTGTGAGCTTGTGAGTTGGATAACAAGGTTCATTAATGTATGATACTATCAATATAAAGAAAGCCCGACAGGAATGCTTGCGGTACCGCCAAAAACGTTTCGCTTTTTGGTTTGATACACGGCATGATTTCTGTCGGGCATTTTTTGTTTTAATTGATAGGAAAATGCTCGTAACGTGGAGGGAAGCCAACAAGAATTGCTTTAGCAATTCTTGCAAAGCGCTGGCTTTGCTCTTTTATATTGTTACGTAGTTACACAATTTGCATTCCCAAATGTTGTCATTAAACATGCAATTTCTTGAGGAATGCTTTCGTGCGCTCGTTTTTCGGATGGTCAATGACATCTTCCGGTTTGCCGTTTTCAACGACCAGACCGCCATCCATAAAGATGACACGATCTGAGACCGCTCTGGCAAAGTCAATTTCATGCGTTACAATAACCATTGTCATTTTTTCGGAAGCAAGCTGCTTCAATAATCGGAGAACTTCTGCGGTGATCTCCGGATCGAGAGAAGAGGTTGGCTCATCAAAATACATGATCTTTGGATGTAATGCGAGAGCACGTGCAATCGCAACACGCTGCTGCTGTCCGCCGGACAGTTCGCAAGGATAAGCGTCTGATTTGTCTGACAAACCAACTTTTGTCAACAGGTCATATGCCTCAGAAATCACTTCATCCTTATCGGTCCTTTTCTGAACCTTAAGTGGTGCATGATAGACGTTTTTTAATACTGAAAAATGTGGAAACAGGTTGAAATTCTGAAAGACCAATCCAAAATTGGATTGTGCTTCCAAAATGTCACTGCGTTTTGGATAAATGGTATGATCGCCTTCTGTCGTTACCACACTTTTCCCGTTGTATGCGATCTCGCCGCTGTCAATCGTTTCCAGAAATGTCGCACAGCGAAGCAGTGTGGATTTACCGGAACCGGACGGGCCAAGGATTGAAACAACTTCGCCGGGAGAGATCTGCAGATCGATATCCTGCAATACGATCTTACCGTCAAAGCTTTTTTTGATATGTTTCATGTCTAATATATTCATAAAGCTTAGTTTCCTTTCTTAATGATAGTAATTCAATTTATTTTCCAGTGTTTCCATGACATATGCTACTACGAAGTTAAAGACGTAATAAAATACGCCGGCGATAAACAGCGGCAGCAGTGAGGTTTGAGAAGCTGCGATCTGTTTTGCCAAGGTAAACATTTCTGTATATGCCAGTGCAAACGCCAATGAAGTATCTTTGACCAATGTAATGATTTCGTTCGTGACCGGAGGCAGTACACGTTTGACCATCTGTGGGAACAGAATGTATCCGAATGTCTGCAGACGATTGTAACCCATGACAGTGGCAGCCTCACGCTGACCGATCGGGATACCTTGGAATCCGGCACGGTAGATCTCGGCAAAATATGCGGCGTAATTCAAGGAAAATCCGATGATCACTGCCAAGAAGCGGTACGAATACGGTGTATGTATGTGGAACGCATAATACGGTGCAAAGAATACAACCAATAGCTGCAGCATCAATGGGGTACCACGCATGATCGAAATGTAGATCTTTGCAATATACTGCAGCAGCTTCCAATGTGACATACGGATTAGACAAACAAGCAGTCCCAATGGAATTGAGAACAAAATTGTCAGGAAAAAGATCAATAATGTCGAGATCATACCTTTGCGCAGCTGTTTTGCAATCTGTGCAGCGGATAATTTCTTGACTTTATTTTTAGAGCCCTTGGTTTGTGACTGTTTGTCCGGAGCCGGAGTCACCTTTGTTAATTTGCTGGTATCAATGGTTGGCACTGCACCGCCATCGATGTATGTTTTGTCGTCAAAGCTGAGGCAGAGACTTTTGCTCAAGCCCCATTCTTTGGCTATATTTTCTAATGTGCCATCGTATAACATTTCTAATAATGTCGTCTGTACTTTATCGCGAAGTGTGGTGTTTCCTTTCTTAAAACCGATGGCATACTGCTCTGCAGAAAGCGAATCATCGAGAATGCGGAATTCATCAGATTTGGCAGACATTTGATAGACTGCAACACCATAGTCCATCGCAATGGCGTCAACCATGCCACTTTCCAAATTCATAAATGCAGAGTTGTAGTCGCCGACCTGCTGCAGCTCTTTGAGAGAATCTGCAATCTGGCGGTTAGCTTGTGTAGCATCGTCTCCCGTCAAAGCAGCAAGTGCAGAAGAATCGCTTTGTACGACCAAAACCTTTCCCTTGAGATCGGCAGGATTTTTAATAGAAGAGTCCTTGCGGACAATGACTACCTGATAGTTGTTTAGATAAGGAGTTGACCAAGTGTAGCTTTTCTCTCGTCCATTCATCGTAAAACCATTCCAAATACAAGAGATCGCACCTGAAGTTAATTCAGAATCTTTGGAATCCCATGAAATAGGACGCTTGATCAGCTTCCAATCATTTCGTTTGCAGACTTCCTCTGCCAAACTCAGATCAAAACCGATGTAGTCTCCGCTTTCGTCCAAGTAACCATATGGTGGGAACTCGGCATCAAATCCAACGATAAATTCTGTTTGTTCTTTTGCATAGGCCTTGTTTGTGCTGCAATAGAGAGAGCACACCAGCAACAAAAGAAAACAACCTGTTGCAATAGCAAGTTTTTTCATTTTGTTCATATATTCCTCTTTTCCGTGCACGTATTTAGTGCTGTTGAGATAATACTTTGGTTTGCCTGTTGGCAGCGCTTTCGTGCACACAAGCGCAGTACATTCCTATTTTACCACAAATTGCAATACGGTAGGAATTATTTTTGAGAAAAAGTTTGTCGGAGCTGTGAGGCAGTTTATGCGCTGTTCTGTTTGCGGATCAGTGGCGCTATTTTGAGAAAAAGTTTGTCGGAGCTGTGAGGCAGTTAATGTGCTGTTCTGTTTGCGGATCAGTGGCGTTATTTCGAGAAAAAGTTTATCGAAGCTGTGAGGCAGTTAATGTGTTGGTTGAAGAACGGTGATTGTTTCGCTTAAGTGAAAAGTTTATCTCCACTTTGAGAAAGATAATTGATGAAGTGGCATTTGCCCTTGCAGAAAGGGGGAATTCAATAGATAAGTGAATAAAATTGCTTGACTTTAAAGGTTACTCGTAATATAATAGGTCAGTGTGGCGTGTGTCAGGAACACCAAAGCCCCGGTGACCGACATAATAAGCGCTTCGACAGATAACAAAGCGGTTCGGACATTCCGCATTTGTTGCAGACGAAAAAGAGTATAGTTGAGAATTTAGTTAGGAGGTACTGGGATGAAAAGTTTTATGGCAAACCCATCCACGGTTGAGAGAAAATGGTATGTAGTTGACGCTACAGGACATACATTAGGACGCCTCGCATCAGAGGTTGCAAATGTATTAAGAGGTAAAAATAAGCCGATTTATACACCGCATATCGACACAGGTGATTACGTGATCATTGTTAATGCGGACAAGATTAAAGTAACAGGTAAGAAGTTAGAGCAGAAGATTTATTATCATCATTCAGATTATGTTGGTGGAATGAAAGAGACTACTCTGAAAGAGATGTTAGCTAAGAAGCCAGAGTATGTTATTACACATGCTGTAAAGGGAATGCTTCCAAAGGGAACATTAGGACGTCAGATGCTTAAGAAGCTTCATGTATATGCTGGTCCAGAGCATGAGCAGACAGCACAGAAGCCGGAAGTATTAGAAATCGTAGAGAGAGCTAACTAAGAGAGGAGGAAATCATCGTGGCAAACACAAAGTTTTATGGAACAGGAAGAAGAAAAAGCAGTATTGCTAGAGTATATTTAGTACCTGGAACAGGTAAGATCACTGTAAACAAAAGAGATATGGATGAGTACTTCGGTCTTGATACATTGAAGATCATCGCTCGTCAGCCACTTGAGGCAACAAACACTGCTGATAAGTATGATGTAAAAGTTACCGTTCGTGGTGGTGGATTTACAGGACAGGCAGGCGCTATCCGTCATGGTATCGCAAGAGCACTTTTGACAGTAGACGCTGACTTCCGTCCGGTACTTAAGAAAGCTGGTTACTTAACTCGTGACCCTCGTATGAAAGAGCGTAAGAAATACGGTCTTAAGAAAGCTCGTAGAGCTCCACAGTTTAGCAAGCGTTAATCAAAGAGATAATTCTCGAAAACGCAGAAAACGAGAAAAGCCCGATTTTTCAAGGGTTACAGAAGTTGTGGAGAGTTGTCAAATGTGCTGGATTTCGATGGATATGCAACACATATGCAACAGGTATGCAACACAGATAAAAAGATATATAGGACATTTTTCGGTAAGAAATTACTGGAAAATGTCCTCTTTTAATTATATTTTATTGATTGCATCTACTAGCTCCTTTACATCGAAATGAGTATATATTTTTTCGGTTAATGTCATTGCACCGGAGTGCCCGACAATCTTTTTGATCATCGTCTGGTCTGTGCCAGCTTCTGCTAACATCGAAATGCAAGTATGTCTACAGCAATGAGGAGTTCGTTTGATACCTAACTGCTCCATCAAAGGATGAAAGTAGCTGTCGTAATAATTGCGATATTTGAAATGTTTTCCGTCCTCGGTATGAAGCAAGTAATCGCAGTTTGGATCAGTTGTATACCAGTTTTGATAAAAAGGAAGCACTTTATCTGCAATCGGTACTTTTCTTATACCATTTTCTGTTTTACTGCTGATCACATCAAAGTACTGTTCGTCTAAATGAACATTTTCTTTCTTTAGATCTAATAATTCAGAAATGCGATGAGTATCGGATGATGCTGCAGGATGGAACCTGAAACAGGTACCTTCATGAAGTGGATGAAGAATGCCATCGGGAGGTCGAGCAGGCGGTGAGACGGATCATGGAAAAGGAAGGTGTGGATGAACGACTGAAAGCGGAAAATCCACTGGAATGGGTGAGGCGTGTGAACGGGATTAAGATGTGCGTAGAAGCGGAGGTGGAGAGGAGGTTGTGCTTGAAATAGTAAGAAAAATTTCTCTAGAGAAATATAGGTATTTGTGCTAAAATTAATTTGGTGGTTTGTACCTGAATTGCAAATTATGGGGACTTTTATTATGAGGACGATGCTGTTAAGCTTTAAGCCGGAATGGTTTAATAAAATTAAGGATGGAAGTAAAATTTTTGAATATCGGCGAACCTTTCCTGATGAGGAGATTATAGCATATATGTATGTAAGTACTCCGATGAAACAAATTGTAGGGAGGGTGCATTTGGGCAAAAAAATAGATATTCATACTTGGAAGGAACAATACCAAGGGGATCAACAGGTATGCGAACGAATAGATGATTATTTGCAGCGACATACATATGCAATGCCTATACTATCTTTTCAAATGACAAAAGCAATAGAATTAAAAACGTTGCGGAAGTTTGATCCTAAATTTGTATGTCCACAGATGTATTACTACTTGGATAAATATCCTGAACTGTTTGCATTTATACAGAATAATGCGACAGATATGGGGGAAAAAGTAGTTCATTCGTTTGAAAATATTTCAAGAAACGAAATATGCAGAAAGCAATATTAGGGGAGGTAGTATCATGAGTGATTTTGGAGAAGTTGAAAGAAAGGTCTGCTCAATGATGGCAGAGGGAACAAGGTTTTCTTTCCGAGGAAAAGATTATCGAGTGATTATTTCTGGAAAACCGACATGTTCAAAAGGAGAGCCAAAGACAGACATATATATTTTAGCACAGTCGGATGACGATACGGTTGAAATAAAAATATCTTACAAAAAGGAAAATGCCGACTTTATTGAAAATAAGATGAGTGCAGAAAGAGCTGAGCAGTTGTTTGGTAAAGACTGGAAGCTGTTAATAGAAAATTCAACAACAGCAATTAAAGAACGCTTTTTTGAAAGAATACTTATTTATAAAAATAACTTCAAAAAGACGAAAAAGGGAGCTATAACCCTGGGGTGGAAATTTGAACTTTTAAATAAAAAAAGTGGAGATTTATCAGGAAAAATGATCCTGACTGAAGAACAGGTAATAGATGTCTACGCAGGGACAAATTTATCAGAGGATAAGAGAAATGCTTCGGTAAACGGCAAAATAATTGCAAACTGTGGCGTAGCAAATTATATTTTGATGGATGAAAATATAAGTAGTGCACAGGATATAGTGGATAAAATGATTCCGATTGCTGAATATGTTCGGATGCATCCAGAGATTTATTTTGCGTGTAAGGCACTAAATTATCGTACATTCGCAGAAAAGTGGGATGGAGACAGACCACTTTCAGTGCAGGTGAAATGGGATGCCGTGGATGAAAAGCTCGTTCCAGAATTGGTTTTTGATGAACCATTGATCATCAGAGGAAATGCAATGGCAGAGAGATTGTTGACCTATATGCACAAACTGCATATCAAAACAACAGATGACATTGATGAAAATAATGCAGGAACAGACAAAATATTATAGAGGTGAATAAAATGGCAGTTATATTAGAAGAACGTGGGCGTGGGAAATTTAAGCCAGCTCCGGATTATGATGTAGATGAAGTGAAAGCACTTTTGAATCAAAAAATAGAGGAAGAAAGAATGGCTTTTGCGGATTGTAGTGAACAGATTGAATTTGACCAGTTGAAATATGATACTAATAAATGGAATCTGTTATCGTTGTTTTCGGGATGCGGAGGGCTTGATCTCGGGTTCGAATTAGCAGGGCTGAAAGCTGTTATGGGAGAAACAGTTATGGAAAAAGCGTTTGCTGATAAAGAAGTTTTCGATGCAAACATAGAAAATAATGTATTTAATACCATTTATGTAAATGATATTTTTGATGAGGCAAGGGAAACTTATGCACAAAATGCTGGTAGATATATTTATATGGATAAAAGTGATATTCGGAAAATCAAGGAGTTTCCTAAGGCGGATATCGTGCTGGGAGGCTTTCCATGTCCGGGATTTTCAGAAGCAGGACCACGATTGGTGGATGATAAACGTAATTTTCTTTACCTGCATTTTATTCGTTGCCTGATGCAGAGTAAGCCTAAAATTTTTGTGGCAGAAAATGTAAAGGGCATGATGACACTTGGAAAAGGCGAGGTGTTTAAGCAGATTGTGCAGGACTTTTCCGCAGCAGGATATACAATATATCATAAACTGCTTAATTCAGCAGAATATGGTGTTCCACAGGTTAGAGAACGTGTTATTCTGGTGGGGGTTCGGAATGATTTGGATTATCAATATGTTCATCCAGAGCCAACGCATGGATATGGTGTTGAAAATCTGAAAGAGGTAGTCACATTATGGGATGCAATCGGCGATTTGGAGAATGATCCAGGGGATTATTTTACGGGTTCCTACTCAACGATTTTCATGTCTAGAAATCGTAAGAAAAATTGGTCACAGCCAAGTTTTACAATTCAAGCATCCGGCAGACAGGCTCCAATTCATCCCGGTGGAGAACCTATGGTGAAAATCGGTAAGGATCAGTATGCATTTAGTGATGGCGAGGAGAATAACCGTCGTTTATCAGTAAAGGAAATCGCAAGAATACAGACATTTCCTGACTGGTATGAATTTAGTCGAGGATCTAGCAACAGAAATGAGAATGCCAAATTGGATCTGGTGTATAAACAGATAGGCAATGCCGTACCGGTGAGATTAGCATTAGCGGTTGCTGAACCGATTGCAGAGTATGCAAAACGGGATTTAGCGAATCAAATGGTTGAAACAGAACAGGTAAGATTAATGGCATAATATCTTGTAGAATGAGAAGATATTAAAAACACTATTTTGCTGAACAAGATAGGGAAGGTGTATTTAATTGAGTAATGTGAATTTTATACAAAGTAAAATCATGCAGTTAGAAGGTGGTGCCTTTCAATCACTGTTTGATGAGTATCTATATAAAAAATATAAGTTTACAAATATTCAGACATTAGGGGTACAGACGGCGACTAATAAGCCTACAAAAGGAACGCCAGATGCTTATGTGTTAACAGAAGATGGAAAGTACATACTAATAAACTACGGAAGTGTAAGTTCCCAGCCAGCAGATAAGATAAGGGACGATATTTTATCATGCTTTAATACTGCGCAATTATCATTGGAGAAGGACAAAATCAAGAGGATTATCTGTGGTCATTGCTCTACAAATATACACATAGAACAGTTTAATAGCATTATGGAACTACTGGAAGGTGTTGAGATAGAACTTATTGGAATTGACACACTTTCGCATGATTTAGCTTTGATATATCCACATATAGCCCAAAATCAACTTGGCGTTAAGATTGATACTAACCAGTTTTTTGATATTGAGGATTTTGTCAAGGTTTATGATGCAAACGGTATCAATGCACCAATTAATTGCACTTTTTTACATCGGGAAGAAGAAATAGATGCTATATGTAAGAGCATACGAAATAATTCAGTTACGGTATTGACTGGATCATCTGGAATAGGAAAAACAAGATTAGCGATAGAAGCATGTCGTGCATGGGATGACAAAGAATATACGGTTTATTGTGTTCGAAGTAATGGTATTTTTTTGTATGGAGACATAAAGTATTATATTGATAATCCAGGGAAATATATGTTATTCTTTGATGATGCAAACATGGTGGTCAGCATGGATAATGTCTTACAAACGCTTTTGACGTTTCCAACTGAGTACGAGATTAAAATTTTGATTACCGTTCGCGATTATGCAAGGGAAAGAGTAATTACGACAGTATCGAAGTATACTATACCACAAATTATAGAGATAGGTAGGCTTACAGACGAAGAAATCAAGGATATTCTGAAAACAGATTTAGGAATTCTAAATCCTGATTATTTAAAAAAAATATCAGAGATAGCTAGTGGAAATGCAAGATTGGCTTTTTTAGCTGGAATCAAATCCGTTGATAAAGGATATCAGGCTATTCGAAACGCTGAAGACATATTTAGAAATTATTATGGTCATATCTTGAGCGAAGCTAATTTAACTAAAGATGACATCATAATGCTTTTTTTGATTACGGTTGCAGGACCTGTAAAAGGGGAAGAAAACCAGTTATATACCGATTTAAGAAGACAGTATGGTGCCGAGATTGAAGAGGAAGCTACAATAGAAAAACTTTATTCTCTTGAACTTATTGATTGGTTTCAAAACGAAATAACTAAGGTTTCGGATCAAAGCTTTGGAAATTACATTTTATACTATGTTTTGTATGAAAAAAAGTGGATAAGCATTGAAGAGATAATAGGTATTGCTTTTCCGCGATACAAGAATAAAGCTGTTTATGCATTAAAAACTTTAATAGATATTTTTAATTCCGAGGACGTTGCTCATTATGTAGAAGACTCCATTATTAGTGCGTGGAATAATGTTCCAGAAGGGCAAGATATGGATTATTTAGAGGCATTTCATCAGGTGGATCCAGATAAAGCTTTGTGTATCATAAAAAAGAAGATAGAACAAGAAAAATATGTGGATTTTGATATGCATAGATTTGATGTGGATTCTAAAAAGAATTACCGTAATATTTCGAGAAAAGAAATAGGAATTCTCGGAGGATTTAAGTATATGGAATCATTTAATGATTCCATAGAGCTTCTTGTGACATATTTTAAAAAGCGTCCAGATTTGATAATGGATTTTTATTTTGTGGTTTGTGACCATCTTCTTTATGATAAGTATTCGAGGAATAATAAATACAAAGAAGAAAATGTGCTAATGGATAAGCTATGGGAAGCAACTAATGAAGGAGAAAACTACAATTTTAGCGTATTTTATATTCATGTTGCAAAATATGCATTGAAGACAGAGTTTTCTTATACGGAGGAAGTAAGAAATCGTAGAGCTTTCAATTTTGTTAGAGCAACGATAGGTTTCAGCGAAGAAATAGCATTATTGCGTAATAAAATCTGGAGGAGATTGGGAGTTCTGCGCACAAAAGAGGAATACAAGGATATAGTCAATAATATTCTTTTTGAAGTTCGTGTGAATGGCTTAGAGAAGAAGGAGTTTATGGCTTATTTGCAATCAGATTTTGACACGATTTTTGCGGATGTGATAAAAAAAGATAACATTGATTTTTTTGATGCAAGGATAATTGATAGATACAGAGAAGTTGCCTGTCGGATAAATAGTCCAATCGATGAGAGGTATTTGATTTCTGAGAATAATTGTGATTTTAGAATGTACAAGATTCTTTCAAGAGAGCATTTACTTGGAAGGACAATTGAAGAAGATGAGAGGATTCAAAAGGCTAATATAGCTACGGAGTTTGCTTCATATAGCCTTAAAGACTATATGAAGCTGTTTAAAACATGCAATTTCTTACAAAATACAATTGGTGAAAGAAAACTTTGGTTTTTAAGCAGGGGACTTGATATAGTTTTTGAATTGTTGGAAACAAATCCGGATTTTTATGTAAATGTGATTGAAGAGTATTTCAGAAGTGATGCTCCATTTAACTTAAATGGTTATGGACAAGTTACTTTTTTGCTTTCTACCATTGGTTATGAAAAAACATATAATTTAATAAATGGAGCTGAGTATCGCAGGAAAGATACATGGTTGTCTCTGATTTGGGAGTGTATTAATGAGCATGATATCACGGAAACAGTTGTTAGTGATTACAGCAGTTTTTTGGATAGAAATTTGGATGGAGATAATCCGATAGTACCTTCGGCTACCCTGCTAGTAAGGTATGGAAAAAGAGATAACAGGTTAAGAAATAGCATTCTTAAACAAATCATGAAAAAAGAGACCTTGTCAGCTGATTTTTTGAGATATGCGTACCGAGATGATGATATAAAAGTTCTTATCGATCTTTTCAAAGATGATTTTGATACATTATCTCAAATTTATATGAACGCTCTTAAAAGAGGTTATCTTGTGGATTGTAGCGGAAAACTGTTTATTAAAATATTTGAGCAAAATCCGAATATATGGAAGGAATATGTGGATTGGGTAAAGAAACATTCACGTCGTGATGAATATGAGAAAAAAATATTTGAATTGATTTGGTCTACTGAGAAATGGCGAGAATGTATTAACTACGCATATTCAGTTATTTTAGATGATATGGGCTTTTTTATAGAGCATCCGGCTCAATTACTTTTTGGATGTGCAGAACAAGAAACGGATATTGTAAAAAACAGAAAAAAGCAATGGCTTTTTGATAGTTTACACGAGAATTGTAAGGATGCATCCAAAAGCAGTAAGTTAATTGAAGTGGTTGTTAATGTCATGCCTCATTGGAAAATAGATTTTATTCTTGAGTATTTAAAAGATAACCACAATGTTGAAGATTTCAAGAAAATTCACTTGTTTCCAATGTCAGCCTCGTGGTCAGGTAGCGAAGTTCCATTGATAATAGATAAGATTCAATTCCTGCAAAGCCTTAAAGAAAAATTGAAAGGTTTTGTTTATATTGAGCATAGGGAATATATTGAGGAATGCCGAAGAAACCTTGAGGAGTACAAAAGAAGGGTTGAGTTAAGAGAGTATCTTGAAGAGGCTGATTATGCATAAGATGCTCATTAGATAATAATGTTTTTTCGATGTACTAGTGCAATTGATATGTTTTATGAAGCGTTGCAAAAAAATGTTAGGCATTAAAAAAAACGGAAGGATGTTTGTTCTGATTTAAGGACGAGGAACATTCTGATATGTGAAAACTTTGATATGTCGATTATTGTCGATTGAATTGTATTGTTATTCGGAAAAATATGTAGGAAAATAGATAATATAAATTGGAACGGTAGGAAACAATGATAAATTAAAGTTTGGTTTATGGGATTGTTAATTGAAATGCCGTTTTAAAGATAAGCGGATCATTGTAATAATATATTTGGAAAATGGTTTGCCATGTGGAGAAGGGAGAAAATCATATGAAAATACATTCGTTAAAACTTAAAAATTTCAGGGGATATAAAGATGAATTGTCTATTTCTTTTGGTGATTTAACAGCATTTGTGGGAAGAAATGATGTAGGAAAGTCGACAATATTAGAGGCATTAGATATTTTTTTTAATGATGGAAAAGGAAGTGCTAGTGATGCCCGTCGAGCCGACATGGGAGCAGAAGTTGGCACAGTGGGATGGAGAAACATATCAAGGAAAAGAATTTTATGAGGGAACGGCAGTAATTATTACAGAAAAAGGGGAGCGAGTCAGATCAAAATCAGAGAAAATTCTTGCAGATTATTTTTATCGAAACAATATTATATATAAATATGAAAAACCATTATTTCTGAAAGGATATGGTACGGTATATCCGGATTTTACTTTTTTATCAAGGAAAACAGGGGAGGAAATTTATTGGGAACATGAAGGTATGATGGATAAATCAGATTATGCTAAGACAGCAGTAAAAAAGTTAGAGTCGTATCAAAAAAACGGTATCTATTTAGGGGAACGTCTAATAGCAACCTTTGAGACAGAACAGACATTGTTAAATTCCCAAATTATAGAACAACTAGCACAAAAATATTTGTTATAAAGTGGTGTGAGATTTGTAATTGAAGCTTGTTTTATTTTTTGTGTTGTTGTGAGATAGTCTCCTTAAATTTTTAATCAAGATGAAAGAGTAAAAAGAATAAGAAAATGAAAGAAATCGCAAATACTATTTGACCTTATAAGACAGCCTTGGTATGGTAGTAATATATTTTTGATAATACAGATTACATTTTGGGACAGACAGATTGGAGGCTTTTATGAGTAACCTATTCCAGAAAACCAGCTCCAACTGGATACGATATGACAAATATGAATGGAAGGAAGATAAAGAAGGTACGTTGTACATCATACCTTCATCGGATGCAAAAGGGTCTCTTTATAATCCGCTAAAGAATTCGGAGCAGATGGTATTAAAGGCGGTAAACCTCGGACTGATGTGCATGGATAAAAAGAATACGAAGGAACAGTAACAAAATGCCATTATGGATTTTGTTACCTGTTACGGACTGCTTGGCTTTATGACCGCATTTCCTACCACACCGGGCTTTATTACCTACTATGCGGTGTATTTGCTGAAAAACCATTTCATCAAAGAGGAAAGCATGACCACGAAAAAATATCTTTCTTACTTCTTTCTATTTGATAAGATTGATTTTGTAAAAAAAGAGATCAGCCGCCATTTAGCAAAGATTTTTGAATCCGGTGAGCTGGATGAGGAAATGATTGTTGCAAAAATTGCAATAACCACTCAGCACGGAGCAATGCAGGATAAAACAGCTTTTGGAAAAGACTATTTTCGTGAATTGCTGGAAAGAGTTCATTCCATCCGTGCCAGCGAACGTAGAATACAGCAACAGATAACTGATATATTTGCCGAGTGCAGCATTGATTATGATAGAGATTCCGATACCGCATATCATTTTTATGCCACCATACAGAATAAATTCCACTATGCCATTACCGGTAAAACAGCGGCTGAAATCGTCTATAATCAAGCTGACCACAACTCGGAAAATATGGGCTTGACCACATGGAAAAATGCTCCCGATGGTCGTATTCTCAAATCTGATACACCGATTGCAAAAAAAACTATTTGGACGAAAAACAGATTCGTCAATTGGAACGTGCTATTACAGGGTATTTTGATTACATAGAGGTTTGATTGAACGTGAAAACGTCTTTACAATGGAGGAATATACAGACGAGAGAGTATTGCTTGAAATGTAAAGTGCAAGCAATCGCCAAAACCCCATAGGTACGTTATCATCAAAGTATCCGTTCACCATGCCGGAAGCAAAGAGAGGGGCTTTCTGAGCACACCACACAATGCGGTTAAAACGGATTTACCAATCCTCCTGTGTTGCAGGAGCAGGAATGGAGTGGATCTTGCGAAGAATACGTCCCGCTTCCAAGCCATATACATACTGCTCGGTATCGGAATAGCCCGACATGATCTGTTCAGCATCTTCGCCGTCGATCCAACTTTGGATGGAATAGGATGCATCTTTAAGGCGGCTTATTTCATTAAATATATTGTTGCAAATGAAATTTTAATAGCTTGATCATCGAATGAATTAAAAATGAAAAGCGTTGATCCACTCGTTCATCAGAGAATCCATTCTTTTTTTGCCCTTTGCAATTTGATTTTTATCCATGCCATTGATGTTCCAAACCATGTACAGATCATACAAAGCACCATCATGGAAAAGATAAGCACATTTGTTATAATAAGGGAACTTACCGTTTAGGTTGCTGCTATCGACAATCAGCCATTCATCACCCTGCTTTGATTTTAATCTGGTCTGCTTCGTTTTGGCAGTTACATCATCTGATATAGTTCCTATTTGCCCTGGGGTTGCATTTCCACCTTTGAAATATAGTTCTTTATTTTCTTGGAGACGAATGTGGTCAATTTCGTACGAGGTTTCGATGCGAAGAGTATCTAAAGTGTAGTCGTTTTCTCCTATAGTTGCTTCTAATGTGAGCGTGACTTTGTCATTGGGGCGATATTTCCAGTTGGCGGCTACCCATTTATTATATCCGGAAAAATCGATGGCATCTTCGGTAGATGAAAAAGTTTGTTCATAATAACCCGGCATTGCACCGGAATCCGGTATTTCCTCGGTCAAGTTATCTTGCTGATATTTTTCAACAAGAGCCTTTTCCATGCTGTCAAAACTGCCTTGAAGGGAATTTGGGTCTACTTCCTGTGCTTTCCAATTTATAGTGTATTCTGATTTTCCGTATTTAGAATGATGCTTACTCATCCACATTCCATATTTCCGTGTTGCATATGCGGTAGAACCCATAGCCAATAGAATGACAAGGATAACTGCAGCAACTTTGGAAAATTGATGCTTCGATTTCCTTTTAGAAGTACACTCTTCCCATGATTCTAATAAAAAACGGTCTTCTATGTTGGCAAGACATTCCAAATATATCTTATCACTCACAAGCTCTTTTTCCTTGCGAATTTGGTTATCTCTCGCAAGTTTCTTCTCTTTACAAATTTGGTTATCTCTCGCAAGCTTCTTCTCTTTACAAAGTTGGTTATCACTCACAAGCTCCTTCTTCTCAAAATAGTTTTTATTCTTCATAGGCGATATCTCCCTTCCAAATAATGTTTAAGTCGGTTCCTGGTACGAAATAATTTGCTTTTGACTTTACTCGCTCCATAACCGGTTCGCTCAGACAATTCAGCAATAGACTCCCCAAACCAATAACGATGTACAAAGAGATAGCGGTCTTGTGCTTGTTCAACAGCCAGAAAATCATTAATCAATTCCGTCAGTAAACTTTCTTCGTCCACTTTATTTGGGATGATATTTTGGAGTTCATTAGATAATTCTATGACTTCCGCTTTGCGTTTTTGACGCTCTTTACTTCGAATCTTATTTAGTGCCTTATTCCGACAGATTCGTGCAGTGTATGCGAATAAATTATCTGGTTTCTTTGGTGGGATACTGTGCCATACTGCAAGTAGCACATCGTTTACACATTCTTCTGCGTCCTCTACAGAAACAAAGTTGCATGCCAATGTCATAAGCTTTGCAGAATATTGTTCCTGAAGCAGCTTTAATCCGTATTCATCCCGCTTCCATAGCATTGCTATGATCTGTTTTTCTTCCATAAAAATCTCCATTCCGCAGACGATTTTTGCGTCGAAGGAATTGCGAGCTAAATATTTATGCGAATTATATTCACATTTTTAGCATCTGCAATCAAGGCTGCTTTGTGACGCCTGCGGCACAATATAGCCAATATCAAATGTAATTTGCTTCCTCTACTTATAAAGACACTTTTTTTAGAGTTGTGGTTGCGTATTCGCAGAAATAAAGTGAAATACTTTGCAGTTGTGTATTCGCAGAAATAAAATCATTTTGCCTGTTGATACAGCCTTTCAAAATCATCGGGTGACATGTAATCGCAATGACTATGAATTCGTTTGTTATTCATTGGACAACATTATTCGTACGATCTGTTCGATGTGATCAATACCAATTGCTGTATCCAGAGTGAGATCGTAATTGCTGGCATGACCCCACATGCGATGTGTGTAATAGTGGTAGTTGGCAGCACGCAGTTTCTCTTCATGAGCTATTTTTTGCAATATATTGCGTAGAGTAGCCGGTAGTTCCGGCAGCAAGCTTTATAATATCTTTGTCATAAAAGGCAAAGCCAAGTCGTTTCGCAAGCTCCTGTCCCAAATCATGACCACCACTGCCGTATTCCCGTCCGATTGCAATGACCTGTACGGTATTTGGGATAGATGAAGCGTTTGCTTCGGCAGAAACGGAATCTGCGGCTGGTGTTGTTTTGAATAATATCGTCTCGAATGGTTTTAACCATCGCCCCAGTGTACGGGCGATGAAACCGACCAGAAGAGCAGCGATGATCGTACCTTCACGAACACCCTGTAACTGTCCGCAAAATACAAAAGACAATATTACAGCGGTCAACGACATAGATACATCGAATGTAACTTTAGTGACACCGAATTCAGTATGCCATACTTCAACAACGGCGCGGACAAAAGATTCGCCGGGCAGCATTGCAACATTCGCCAATAATTCCGTATACACACCAAATCCAAGAATGGCACAGCCAATCAAAAGTGCAGCAATTTTGATAATATACAGTTGCGGATTGACAAAAGATAACATTTCCATTGTCAGGTCAATAAAATAGCCAAAAGCTATAGAGATTGGTATTTGCAGCAAATGCTCGACCTTAAACTTTCGGCGGAGTATAAGCAACTGTAACACGACCAATAGGACACTGAAATAGATGGTAAATTGTCCTAATGTAAAAGGAAAAATTAGGCTCAATACATAGGGAATGGAAGAGATTGGAGAAGTGCCAAGTGCGGCTTTCGTAATTAGACTTACGCCCAATGAATTGATAAAAAGTCCTATTAAAAATATAATATAACGTTTTAGTTTATCCATGATAATCCTCCCTACATAGTCAAGTCTTTTTTCCCTTAAAACAAGGGATTTTGTTAATTGTTTCTCTTTTCATTTTTTATTTTGTTGACAGATTATTGTAAATCTGTTGCAAAGTTTCCATAAATTCTTTCTGCGCAGTGACAGAGATACCTTTCCAAATTTCTTGCTCAATTTGTGCAAATGCCTGTTCCACGCGCTGCCACATTTCTTTGCCATAAGGTGTCAGAAATACATAAAGACTGCGGCGGTTTCCGTGAAGCATTTTGCGTTCAATCAAGTTTTTATCTTCCATTCGATTCAGAATGGAAGTCATTGATCCGGGTTCAATGTGACAAGCTCGTGCGATATCTTTTTGGCTCATGCCGTCATGATGCCCCAGATATTCTAAAACTTTTGGCTGTCCAATCGTCAGATTGGTATCGTTAAGCTGCTCTAAAATCTTTTTTTGTACTAAAGATTGAACTGCCATCAGCTGATAATGAAATGATTGTTCCATATTAACCTCCATTTCTGAGCGTTCATTGCAATAAAATACAGTATCAGTTGTATTTTTCACAGTCGGCCCGCATTTTTTGTAAAAAGTTATAATTCAAACAGTTTTCATTATAATAATATCAAATCAAAAAGTCAAATTGTTTTTGTGATTCAATGCATTGACATAAAAGGATGGTACCGTTAAGATAATTTTAATGCGAAATGGGCTTTGTATAGTGTAAGTCCGTAAATGAAATACCTAAGAACGAAGGGAGAAATCGCAATGAAAAGTTTGTTGATAAAAGACACGACCAAGGAAGAAAGAATGGCTATTATCGAAGAATCTGTCGGAGACGATGCCGGTGGATGCGACGGCTGCTCTGCAGGAATTTTAAAAATGTACGAACCTTACATCGAAGGAAAAATGGAGCTTCGTGAATGCAATATGGCATTTCGTGCGCAATATATTTCAGGAAAAGATCATCCGGTGAAAACGGAGTGCGGATATATGGGGAGATAATTTGTATGGCAGTACAGAATAGAATCAAAATACAAAACATAACCTATCCGGAGCTGGATATTTATGTCAGAGAGCGGGAGGCACAGTTGAAATTTCGCCCGGCGCATCAACCGGGAATCTTTATTGCGGAGAGTCCTATTGTGATAGAGAGGGCGCTTGATGCCGGGTACGAACCGATTTCTCTTCTTATGGAAGATGCGCACTTTGACAAACAAGGGCGCAAAATTATTGAACGATGTGGAGACATTCCAGTGTATACGGCGCCGTTTGAAGTGTTGACGCAGATCACCGGCTTTCAGCTCACGCGCGGTATGTTGTGTGCCATGTACCGCGGAGAATTGCCGTCTGTCGAGGAAGCCTGTCGACAGGCGAGACGGATCGCTGTGCTTGAAAATGTTGTGAATCCGACAAATGTTGGAGCAATCTTTCGCTCGGCGGCAGCATTGAATATGGATGCTGTACTACTTACATCGGCTTGCAGTGATCCATTGTATCGTCGTGCAATTCGAGTAAGTATGGGAACGGTGTTTCAGATTCCGTGGACATTTTTGCCAAATGATGAGCAATATGTAGAACTCTTGCGGCAATTGAGGTTCAAAACTGCAGCAATGGCATTATGTGATGATTCTGTTTCGATTGATCATCCAAGTTTGCGGCAGGAAGAAAAGCTTGCCATTATTTTAGGAACGGAAGGGGAAGGACTTGCGAAAAGTACGATCGAGCAATGCGACTATACAGTACGGATTCCGATGTCACATGGTGTGGATTCATTAAATGTAGCGGCTGCAAGTGCAGTTATGTTTTGGGAACTTAGCAGGGAATCATAATATACAAGATGTCAACAAGAATCACGAAGTGATTCTTGCAGAGCAAAGCGTGGGCTTTGCTCTTGTTTTGTCTACGGCTTGTCAGATTCCATATTTTACAAGGTCAACACGTCCATCAACAACTTCAATGCCGTCGGCTTGCAGCATTTTTGTCTGCACATCTTTACCGCCAAATGCAAATTCTCCGGCTAATTCCCCTTTTGAATTTACGACACGGTAACACGGAATATGCTCCGGATCCGGATTGTGGTGCAGCGCATTGCCGACTGCACGTGCCATGCGTGGATTGCCGGCAAGCTCCGCAACTTTTCCGTAGGTTGCGACCTTTCCTCGTGGGATTTGCTTGACAGCATCGTAGATTCGTTTGGTCGGACTGTCAGCTACCAGATCATAACTTTCGGTAATCATTTGTTTGAGCGTGTCATCTGGAACAGAACCATCTAAGATAACCGTATTCCAATGCTCTTTGTTTTGGTGGTAACCGGGCAGTACAGCATCGTAGGCATTGCGCCAAAAGTCGCGCCATTCCGGATCGACTTTGATATTGATCCGTATTTGCCTGTCCTTTTCATAAGTCCACAGAAACACTTTTTTGCTGCCGTGAACTCGAACCAACTGCCAGTTGGTATCGCGAAATGGGGCATCCTGATACGTATAAGGAAAGGATAACCCATATGCTAAAACCTCTTCACGAGTCTTCATGACTCAAACCTCCTTCAAAAAATATTCCTAACGCAAACTTCACACACTAATTTACATTTCCGTGTCCCGTAATACTTATTATGTGGCTTTAGTGAACAGCCACTGTGTGGGAAGTTTGCGTTGTACAGATCTTAGAGTTGTATATATGGATATATTATAAGGAAAATTGGGTAAAAAGACACTACTAAAATGGAAAATATTTGTTGGGAAATAGGATGTAATGCGAGAAAAAGCTCTGAAAGAAGTGTGGTTATATGATATAATAAACTCTGACGAGTTTATCTTAGGAGTTTCTTTGAAACTCCGATAGGTGCAAAAAAGCGTGCACAGCAAATAGGGGGATATGGATCCTTAAAGTTTAGCAAACAGAAATGAGGATGGCTATGGAGATACCAAAGAGAGAGTTTAGAGGAAATGGTTTGGGAGATAAAATGCTTGCGTTGGCGGTGCTGCCGATTTTGGTGCTGGGTATTGTGTTGATGGTGGTCAGCATGCAAACATTTTCTGACAAAATGGAAGGTCATGTTCGAAAAGAGATGACGCAGCAGACGAAACTGATCTTAAAAATATTAGACGAGAATTATCCAGGTGAGTTTTCGTTGAATAAAGATGTAAAAGGAAATTATCATATTTATAAAGGCGGAAAAGATATTACAAAAGACACGGAATTTATTGATAACATGAAAGAAATTATGGGTGTGGAAGTGACACTTTTTTGTCAGGATGTACGTTTGCAGACAACGCTTCGGGATACCAAAGGACGTTTATTTATCAATACAGCAGTTTCTTCGGTGATTACGAAAGATGTTTTGAAAAAGAAAAAAGCGCATTTTTATCGCAGTACGACAAATGTAGGCGATGAGCGGTATTTTGCTTACTATGAGCCGATTTTTTTGGAAGATGGCACCTGCTTTGGAATGGTAGGCGTATGCAGGAAAGCAACCGATATTGAAAAAAATATTCGGATGGCAGTTCGCCCGATTTTGCTATTGAGTATCGCCGCAATCTTTGTGATCGGTGCGATCAGCATTTCGTATACACGCATATTGACGAAACGAATACGCATATTGCAGCAGTTTATGAAAAAGTTGACCAAAGATGATTTTGAAGCAGAGATGCCGGCAGGTTTGCTTAAAGTAGAAGATGAAATCGGCGATCTGGCGCGCAGCGGCAAAAAGATGCAGGAGTCTATTCGCCGGCAGGTGGAATATGACGAAATGACACAATTATACAATCGTCGTTATGGAGACAAAAATTTACTTAAAATGAAAGCGCAAATGCAGATAAGCGGCATAAAGTATTGTGTGGCAATTGGAGACATCGACTTTTTCAAGAAAGTAAATGATAATTATGGGCATGAAGCTGGTGATGAAGTGCTTATTCACGTTGCCAGAGTCTTAAAGGAACAATTATTAGCAAATGGTTTTGTGTGCCGCTGGGGTGGAGAAGAGTTTTTAATCGTTATAGAAAGTCACACAATAGAGCAGGCTGAACACATATTGCAAAGCATATTGGATACGCTTCGTAATCAGACGATTACATATCAGGAGCAGCAGATTCGAGTGACAATGAGCATGGGTCTTGTTTCTGTAAAAGCAGAAGATGAAATTGACGATATTCTTCGTTGCGCAGATCAAAAACTATACGAAGCAAAAGAAAATGGACGCGATCAGATTCGGTGTTGAATCTTGGATGTCAAAAATGACCGTGATGATCATGAGAGGTTGAGCTGCCTAAAATGCCTGTGATGATCATGAGGGATTGAGCTGTCCAAAATGGTTATGCTGATCATGCATACCGCAAACAACATGGAGAGAAATAACAGGAGGAGCAAATGAAGATTACACAATTATTGCAGGAAGACAAAGTGACATTATCATTAGAGGTTTTTCCACCTAAAAAGGATACAGCAGTAGAACAAGTAAGCAGATCTGTAAGAGAAATTGCAGCACTTCAACCGGATTTTATGAGTGTTACTTATGGAGCCGGGGGTGGCACAAGTGCTTATACAGTGCAGATTGTAAAAGATATTAAAGCGGAATACAATGTACCATCTATGGCACACTTAACCTGCGTTTCCTCTACCAAAGAAACTGTAAAAAAACAGTTGGAGTGTATGCAGGAGGCCGGGATTGAAAATGTATTGGCACTTCGAGGAGACATTCCGGCAGACGCTGAATTCCCATTGCCTGATCAATTTCATTATGCAGTTGAATTAGTGCGTTATATCAAACAAATTGCACCGGAAATGTGTATTGGCGGCGCTTGTTATCCGGAAGGACATCCGGAGGCGGTTAGCAAAGCACAGGACATTCAGCATATTAAAGAGAAGGTAGACGCAGGCTGTGAATTTTTGACAACACAGATGTTTTTTGATAACAGCATATTTTATAATTATATGTATCGTCTGCGCGAAGCGGGGGTATTGGTTCCGGTTATTGCAGGGATCATGCCGATTACGCGTAAAAATCAAGTGGGACGCAGTATTCAATTGTCTGGCAGTTGTGTTCCTGCGCGATTCAAATCCATCGTTGACTGGTTTGGAGATGATCCGGCCAAAATGAAGCAGGCTGGTATCGCCTATGCAACGGATCAGATCATAGATTTGATCGCTAACGGCATTTCACATATTCATGTTTATACCATGAACGACCCGGAAGTTGCGGCCGGTATTATGAATAATTTGTCGGCAATTTTGCATTGATGTGTTGAACGATAGGATAGAGCCGAAAAAAGGAGTGTAGGGTTATTATGCATAAAGCCAAAAAGAAAACAATATCCACATATCATAAAAAGAACCATACTAAAATGAGCAATAATGCTTCCAAATATTCTGCAGAGGACGAACGAACCTCTAAAGTTTCTGCACGCAGTAAATCCGTATTACTTTATAGTGCGGCATTTCTTCTTGCCGAACTGATGATGCTATTCATCCTAAAAGCAAATCATTTTTATCCGTTTGGCACGAAGTCAATGCTGATCATGGATATGCGCGATCAGAATGTGGAATTTTTGGCTTCTCTGCGTAGTATGATACATGGAGATAATTCTTTATTTTTCTCTTGGGCACGCTCTATGGGCGGCAATTACATGGGAGTATTCGCTTTTTATATTTCCAGTCCGCTCTCGTTTTTGACGTTACTATTTCCAGTCAGCAAAATGCCGGTGGCTATTGAAATTATTACTGTCCTAAAAATAGGACTGTGTTCACTGACTTTTGTGATATATGCGAATTATCTGCGCCAAAAATACAATGGCCAGCGATATTTTGCGCTGTTGATCCCTGCGATCGGATATGCTTTTATGTCTTACACTATGGTATATTCTCTTAGTATTATGTGGCTCGATGGCGTTATTTTTCTCCCGCTAGTATTGCTTGGAGCAGAAAAAATATTGGATGGGAAACGTGGTATCTGTTTCATTATTTGCTATGCACTTTTGTGTATGAGTAATTATTATACGGGATATATGGTCGGTATTTTTACCGGTCTATATTTTCTGATCATGTGGATTCGTGATTACAACGCTCACTCAAGTCGTCAACACGTTTCGGGTCATTCCTCAATTAGTGAGGTTTACTCTAATAAAGAACATTGGAAACGCTTACTGCATTTTGTAATTGCTGCTTTGCTCGCAGTTGCTATGACAGCGCCTATTTTATTGCCGGCTCTCAAAGCACTCATGTCCGGAAAGTTGGACTCTGGATTTACCGGTTATGAACCACAGCAATCTACGAATTTTGTATTCAAGAATCTTTTCACAAAATTGCTTCCCGGTAAATACGACAGCATTACCAATAGTGGGCTTCCTTCGATCTATCCGGGACTGTTGCTTTTGCTGCTCGCTGTGATATATTTTTTGCTGCGGCAGATAAAATTGCGGGAAAAAATTGGAATGGCAGCAATGCTGATATTATTTGCGATCAGTTTCTATTATATTCCTTTGGACAAAGTGTGGCATGGCTTCCAGTATCCAAACTGGTTTCCATATCGCTATGCTTTTTTGTGCAGCTTTACGCTGATTTATATGGCGTTGCGGAGTATTGTGGTAATCACGCAGCTTGTTCATAAAAAATATGTATTATCGGCAGCGATTACCCTTTGCCTGCTTGGCACGATCATTGATATGACCGGTAACGGCCGCAAAATGTTCGACGGTCTGGACAAGGAGTTTGGTTATACCGAAATGGCAGAATATACGAAATTTATCAAAGAAACACAAACATTGGTGCAAAAGATTCAGAAACAAGATAAAGATTTGTACCGTATTAACCAGACCTATGAATTTTCTAAAAACGATGCGATGCTGCTCGGTTATAACGGTATGACACATTACTCCTCTGCGTTTAATGTTCATGTCAACAAATTGACAAAAACTTTAGGATTGGCACAATCTTATTTTTGGAATTCAGGCTATGGTTCCACGCCTCTGACTGACAGCTTGTTTGGATGTAAATACGTTCTTTCACGGCGTGATCTGTCTGCAGTATATGCAACTATAGACAGTAAGGATAACACGTTAAACGACATGGCCGCTTCTTATCAAAATAATATGGCACTTCCTTTTGCTTATGCGGTATCTGATCTGCGCAAAGCGGATAATATCGCACAACAGAGTGTATTTAGCAATGAAAATTCTTTCGTAACAGGAATTACCGGCAAACATAAAAATTATTTTTGGAATTGCAATGTTAAATACTCACAGGAAGCTGCGAATACATGGACCTATCAGATAACTGCTGCTTCAAATAACCCTATGTATTTGTATATGGAGGGTAATTCGCCTTATGCCAATGTCTATGTGAACGGGACTTATATTGGAGATTATTTTTCCAATGAAACCAACTGTATTTTGTATCTGGGCAATTTCAAACAAAACGAAACGGTAACGGTTCAGGTGGTAACAACAGATGATGGCAATACGTATGGACCGTCTTATGCCGAAATTGTCCAATTAGATATGGCAACTGTTAGAGAAACGATGCAATCGTTAGCTGGGAATGCGCTTCAGGTCAAGTCTCACAGCCACGGCAAAATTACCGGTTCCATCACTTTGGCTGACGATCAGCAGGCAGTTATGACCTCCATTCCTTATGATAAGGGATGGATTATTCTCGTCGATGGTAAAAAAGTCAACTATACAACATATGCCGATACGTTTATGCAATTTAAATGCAGTCCGGGGAAACACACCGTTGAATTTCGATATGTTTCCCCAGGCTTTAAGCTCGGTATTCTGATTGCTGTCATTGGTCTTTTTGCTGCGATATTGTATTTATGTTACCCGAAGATTTTGAGCAGACGATAAGTTGGCTGCTATTCGTGGAGCTCTTTCTTAATGTCTGAAATGGTCACTTTTTCGGAGCTGTTGCTGCCACTCATTTGCTCATGTTTATACGAATTATCGTTAATTTTATTTAACTGGGCATATTTGCCACACACTCGACCATAATTGCCATTTAGGATTCCATCTTTCTTAAATTTGGTTAAGTAGTATATTGCTTCTGTACCTACTACAGGTTCGCCTTCGCCATTAATGGTTTCCTGCAAAATAGTGTCGTTTATTTTCTTTTTGGACCATTCTTTGTATCGGAATGCATCCTTATAATATGCAATGTGATCTGTCAAAGGGACATAACCGCCAGACTGATATAAAGTAATGGAATCGCCTTTTTTCAAGGTCCCAGACAGACTGTTTTGAATGTCCAGCTCAATTTTTGTCCAAGCATCCCCATCAATAACAACATACTGAAAAGTGCGTATTTTTGCTTCAACGATTTCTTGGGCTTCTTCGCTCATGTCCTGCAGATCGGAGGATATCGCATAGTCGTTTTCGGAAACAATTTTCTCAGTATTATGATATTTTTGGACATCAACGGTTACGTCATTACTTTCAGTATGTTTGCCATTTTCTGCGGTGGCAACTTTTGCATCTTTGGGAGCTTTAGTTGCTTGTTTTGACTGCTCTGCTTTTTTACTGTCACCTTGGGATGCGTTCTTGTTTTCACATGCTAATAGCATACACATACTGATTAATAAAACGCCTGTTGCAAAATAAATTTTTTTCATTTTGACCACCTTCCTATGATTCTAGATTATATAAATTTGCCGTGATCCATTTCTACAACGGTATCACATAAATACTCAATATCTTCTGTGTTGTGTGAGGTGAGTAGAATGGTTTTTCCTTTCTTTTTCAGAGATAGAAAATATTCTCTCATTTCTTCTACGCCATGTTTATCCAGACCGTTAAATGGTTCATCCAATATAATTAAAGAGGGATCTTCCATAATTGCCTGTGCAATACCTAAACGCTGACGCATGCCGAGTGAATATGTTGCGACACGTTTTTTCATTGTTGGATCAAGTCCTACCTGATACATGGCGTTTTCAATGTCTTTTCGTGAAATATGATTGTTGATAGCAGCCAGTACTTTGAGATTACGATAGCCGGAATAATAAGGAATAAATCCCGGGGTTTCAATGATGATTCCCGTATCCGGAGTAAAATCAATATCTTTACCAATCTCCTTGTCTCTGACATAAATATGCCCTTCATTGGGACGGATGAATCCGCAGATACATTTCATCAGTAATGTTTTACCACTGCCGTTTCGTCCGACAATGCCATGAATCTTCCCCTGCTCGCATTGGTAGGAAACGTGATCTAGCAAAATATCTTTTTTGAAACGCAGTACGATGTCATTTACTTGGATGAACGAGTTAGTTGTTTTATTTGTCATGGTAGTCCTCCTTATTCGACTTGAATGATATTGGTGTAGTTGATTTTACGTGCTTGGATCAGAACAAGAACAAGCAGGATCCCGATTATTCCGAAGAAATACAAAAAGGATGTTGTCAGTGTACAATCCATGTGTCGGTAATAGGTGGAATAATGTGTTCGCACGATCCCATGAGCAGCGGGCAACAGCCATTTAGCATTAACATGTCCCAGCTGTACCAATCCTGATCCGGCAATTACAATGAGACCGGGAATTACAATTCCGAAAGTGCCTTGCCCGTGTATTTTTATGACTAGCATAATCATACCTATCAAATATAGATATAATATTAAAAAAACACTGGAAAGAATCGCAGCACGGAAGGGAAGCATTTGATAGTAAAGGTTGGCAGGAATAAATTTTGAAATATCCGAGTCAGCAAGTTCAGGAAAAACTCGAGTCATGTCGGTGACAACATCACTCCATCCATTAAACCAAAATCCGCGCTGTAGTATTGGAAGTGTAATGCCAACAAATAATAGAAATACAAAAGTAACGTCTGCAGCAAGTAAAAATAGCAACTGTGATAACACCCATTTTATCCTTCCTGCACGATAAATTTTGAAAATCATATTATTATCGATTCTAGGAAAATCTGCTATTAGAACCAAAAAAACAATCGGTATAAATCCAAGAAATGTGGCAGAATTACAGATGCCAATAAAAGGTTCTAATAAATTGATTGGTGCACCCATGTTATTTGCACATTTGACGAGATCCGATGTGATCATGGTATACACTATGATAAAGACACAGGGAAGCAAAATAATTCTGGAATTAAATAGCCAGCATAAATATTCGCTACGCATCATTTTAAATGTTTTCATGGTCAAACTCCTTTCGCTAATCGGTTAGATCTAATTTAAGGTGATTGTGCAATGCTACGAATCCTACGGAGACCGTCAATAGCACGATCATTTCTATTGTAAGCTGTACAAACGATAATACATCGCTGAATATATAACAAAATCCAAAACTGTATAAATTCCCTTGAATTTGTACGAAATGTGGAATGGGACAATTGTCTGCAAAGCGGTACAAATAAGAAACAAGCAGATTATACATAAAAACTGCGATAAATGGTATACATACGATAAAATAAAGGTTACAGCACAAAAAGCTAATCAACATGGCAGGTATAGCGGACACTGCACCACATACAAAGATACCGGCGTAATATTGCATGTAAAATAGTTGTTCAACAGATTTGCCGACAGTAATTGTGCCGGAGATATAATAATCCATCGCGATAAAGGACAATTCGAAAAGTATTACTCCAAATAGCAAAACAAGTCCGCCAGTCACCATGCCGAATAGCCATTTTTTGCCGTAATATTGTCTTGAGGAGGTGGAGCGGAACATATAGAATCGTTGATAACGTCCGGATTTTTCAGCCTGTTGAAAAACAATAAATGGCAGAGCCGATAGTACAGGTACAAACATTGCTAAATACCCTTGCACTGCTCTAGGAAGGATAACTGAGATTTGATACTGCATAGGCTCAATGGCAAAAGAGGGGTTAGCCTTTAGACGTAATAATTCTAAGGTTGACATTTCAGAAACACCATCGCCATAATAGACTGGGGTCATATAGCATAGAATGGTGACAACAAATATGCTAATGAAGAACCATTTACTGGCAAGAAAAATGCTGATTTCCGCAAATGATTTTTTGGTTGTACAGGAATTTGTGCGTTTCATAATAACACTGCCTTTCTTATATTGCTATTTATCAATCATCCCAATTATCAGACTCATGATATTCAACATTTCCGGTGATCATATCAATATTAATAAATTTTCGAGACCACAGAATGTTTCGTGTTTGGTGTTCTTTGTTGTCCATAATGAAAGACCACACAGGACGAGCCTCGTAGGAAATCGTTATTTTTTCCTTGCCATCGTCTGTGTAAGTTGTTTTGGTAGCTTGGCATATTGTATATTTAATATCGATATCTACAATGTTATACTTGTGAGTACCGGACATATGTGACTCAGCTAATGTTAAGGCACGTTTTAGTCCAATTAATTTGTCATTGTGTGGTTCCTCTTTTTTTATGGTATAACTATAATTATTATTGCGCAGGCTTTCGATTTTTGGTTTACCAAGAGTGCAGATTTCCAAGACATTTGGAGGATAAGAAATGTCATCAATGGAATTGCGTTGTTCTGGAGAGAACCAAATGTCATCAAACGGAATCCCTTTATAATATTTACAAACATCAAAGGAAAGATATTCGATACCGTCGCTTTTACATTTATAGATTGTTTTG
>ERZ772865.280-NODE-280-length-58371-cov-5.092462_pt1 | contig 58371 bp, 48 predicted proteins | sample MGYA00512133_ERZ772865 | MGnify/ENA primary metagenome ERZ772865 (study PRJEB29015, sample SAMEA2737722) | human gut metagenome | biome: human gut; feature: human-associated habitat; material: faeces | place: China | collected 2012 ...
CCATCCCCGGAAGGAGATCACATTATGGATTCTGCGTTTATTCACCAAGCCGCCAACGAACTTGTCCAAAATGCCGGAACTCGCAACATCAAACAGATCGCGCGCAGTTGCAGCCTGGACATCAGTGAAACATCCCGCATTAAAGATATGTTGGGTTTACTTTCGCTCTATTTTGATAAGCCATTGATTCTTATCAATCGCCAGCTGGACAAACAGACGAAGCAGATGGTGTGCGGCTATGCGCTGGGGCATTATCTGGAGCATCAGCTGCTTATGGACTTGCATACCCTGGACAAGTTTCTGACCATTAAGGACAAGCACATCCTTCTTTACGAGCATAACGCTTTCACATCCCACCTGATGCTGGACAGTGATGAAGTCTATCAAATGACAAAGCGTGGGTTGGACGCGGCGCAAATTTCCGTAGCGAAACGAATTCATCTCAACCTAGTGATGGTGAAACTTCTTGAGCTGCATCATCTGGGATATGATCTAAGGCACTATCACGCCCAGCACCATGCGTTTATCAAACAGTTCAACCTTCCGGCACATTTTCAGTTTGATGTGGCCGCTGGATAAACTTATGTTCTTATAACCCTAAAACCCGTGATGAACAGTGCGTTATGCCTGTCCATCACGGGTTTTTTCCTGTTATTTCAGTTTTGCGAGAATTTCATCGGCACTCATGCCTTCGGCAAGCAGCTTTTTCAGAACGGATTCCGCTTCTGCCTTTTTCGCATCTTCTGCAGCTTTGGCATCTGCCTTTGCCTTTTTTGCTTCCAGCATTTCCACTTCTTTTTCGACTTTCTTCAAAGCAGCCTTCTTCACTTTCAGATCAGCCTTCAAAGTGTCAATGTTTGCGGTGATGGATGCGATTTCCGCTGTGAGCGCTTCCTTTGCGGACTGCTTCTCTGCAATCTGCGTTGCGAAATCAGCAGTCACAGTTTTGGGCTTATTCTTGCTACCTTTTGTTCTGGGCATAGGATACAAACCTCTTTCCAATTATAATAACTAAAGTATATCACTCTGCGAGTCTACGAGCAATATCTATCATATCATCAAATTGGCATTTTTCTTAACCTTATTCAGTACCACATCCGATAAAGCACCTTGGCTATTCAGATGGATTGCCAAAATAATATACTCTGTCAAAAACATATCCGTATACATTTTAAATGTATCTTTGTTTGCATTGATGCTGTTCATTCGAGCCGCAACATTACCATGGAAATTATTGCAACGAGAAGCATAGAGAATACCAAAAAGAACGAACGACATCCTTTCTACTTCTGTGAATTTGTATGTTTTCTTTGTTCCCTGCACATCACAGAATGTAATCTCAACTTCTTCTCCTAGCATGAGTGCTTTTAATTTTGTTCCAAAACTATGTGTTATGGCTCGACTCTTTCCTTTGTTTGCATTGGTAATTCCGAGATCTACTTCATTATTAACAAGCGTCGGATTGGAAATCTGACAGTATGACTTTCCATACGCATTATCCAAAATATCTAATAGCGATGGAATTTTTCGTTTTAACGTTTTATACGAACTAGCCCTATATTTTTCTGCTATGCCTTTCTTTTCCATTGCATACCCTTTAAGCATATACGATGCTACATAGTGAAATGTTTTATCTGGCATTCTTTTCAAGAAAGGCTCTAAAATTGCTTTATATTTATTATTCCAGTCACCTAAAATCGCATCACGAATAAGTTCAATACCCTTTGTGTCCTGACAAAAACCAACATTGTTATCGCTTAATTGCTGAACGTAATACGAATGATTAATTGCCTGCCAACAAAACAACGCTGCCAAATCCGGTCTCTCAGGTAAAACATAATAGCTATCAAACAGATACGTTAATATTTCGTATGGATAAGGTACGCCTTGATTTTCCCAGTTTTCATCATATATATAATCAAGTTTGTCCAAAATATTATTATTACAACGCGGCAGAAGGTCTAAATGACGTTCTTTCGAATAATCCTTTGCAAGTTTCAAAATATCGTCCATAATGATAGCACCTATTTGTTTTTCTACATTTATTCGTTATCACATCTCTGCCGATCACAGATCGTTGCCTGCTGCTCACCACGAAGAGGTGTGTGATTATTAGAGCAACGTCGGGAGCTTCCGCTCCCTATATTCCACATAATTCGATTCTTTTACAGATGCTTTTTTGCCTTCGTAATTCCGTAGTACATTAAACCGCCAATCATTCCACCGACTGTGTTATAGAACAAATCAGACAGTTGGAATGTACCGAGCCTTAAAAATAGCTGTAGCATCTCAATGCTTATCGAAAAAATGAACGCTATCTTTCCGCTATACCACAGTATCTTCTTCCAGCTACTGCCTACTTTCTCTTGAAATGTCCATATAACCATACTGGTGAACGGCACCATCATGATCACGTTCTCGATGCACTCCGTTGTCAGCTTCTGTTCACCATTTTCTATTTTCCAAATCCCCTAGCCCCCCATAACATTGGACAACGGGTTCATCCAAAGATTACGGTTTAACAGAGTTCTAAACAGGATCATCGAAGTCACGAAAACCACTAGGAACAACTTGCGGAAAAACACACTCTCTTTGAATTTCTTATACCATATCACCAACGCATTCTTCCATCCCTTTCCAACATGTATTGGCTCATATGCATACAGGTAGAAAAACATTGCAAGGAAAGAAAGAAGGAGTGAGAATCCAAATGGCACATAGAGAGCAGTCAGGATATTTGTGAGGATCTTTCCGAGTAAATCAATTGTTTCTTTCATCGTCGTTTACAGATCACCGAACAAGTCAGCCTTATACACGCCGTTCTCGAGCATTTCTTTAAAACTTTCCCGTACTGCTGCCACATCCTCATGATAAGTCATACCGTACCAGGTATCGTTGGTCTTCAGAACCTTTACGTTCATCTTTCCCTGCTCCAGCAGCTCACCGATGAAGATTGGGATCAGATACTCGGCTTTCTGAGGATTGCTCGGTACTTCTTTCTCGAAAAACTCCTTGAAACCATTTTCCAGCACATCCAGAAAATCAGGAGTCAAGCCCCACATATTCATGGATACCAGAGAATTCACATCAACAACCACACCGTCTGCCTCTGCTCCAGTTGCAGTCTTTACGATGTTCCTGGTCTCCACAACTTCAGTCAAATTTCCATTCTCATCCATCTTGCAGATGCCACGAGTCACGCCACCGTTATCGGACAGCGTGTTCTTCAGCACAAAGCCTGCCATGCAGGACTTTCCGCCATTCACCAGATACTCATGGACAGCCTTAAAGCCTTCCTTGCCATAGTAATCATCTGCATTGATCACAATGAATGGGGTTTTGATTACTTTCTTCGCTGCAAGTACTGCCTGACCGGTTCCCCACGGCTTTATACGGCCTTCCGGAAGTTCTCCCGGAATATCGTTGATATCCTGGAAAGCGTAGTCCACAGTTACATTATGAGAGGAGCAGATAGAAGCAATGCGATCACCGATGACCTCTTTGAACTCCTTCTCAATATCCTTACGGATAATAAATACTACATGATTGAAACCAGCTTCAATCGCATCGTGGATTGAGTAGTCCATAATAATGTGGTTAGCATCATCGACCGGTTCCAACTGTTTTATTCCTGTTCCAAATCGGCTGCCGATTCCGGCTGCCATGATAAGTAATGTTGTGTTCATAATTTTTTCTCTCTATCTCTTTTCCTTAGTTTTATGAAACGTGTGCTTCCTTTATCGGACATACCTTTATGCACTGATAGCAACGCACACACTTACTTTCATCGATCTGAGGATACTCAAAGCCTTCTTCGTCCTCGACCATAGAAATAGCCTCTTTCGGACAGATGGCATAACATGCCGTACAACCGCAGCATTCTTCTTTTCTTTTATATAGTACTGGTATTTCTCTTTCCACCATTCACAACAACCTTTCCTATTCATTTCATTATTGCCATAACCACCTAATTCTTTTATTTTTATTTCCAGCCCAGACGAGCAATGCAGACAATAAAAATGCGGACACACCAACAAACATAAATTTATGTATTCCTTCTGGGAAACAAACTGTCAATGTTGGAAAGCATTCAAACGCTCTGACAAAAATATAATGGCACAGAAACAGTAACGTGCTCATAGATCGGAACCATTTTCCTAAAGGTCCAATATGCAAAGGTAGCATAATAACTGACTCAACTATAAGCACCGACACAACAGGTAGCAACAGTTTTCTCCATTCGTACTGAAAGTACACTCCCACAACATAAAGAGTAAAAGCTGAGATTGTACAAATGAATCCTGTTTTTGTTTGGGGGATTTTCTGGATTAGCGTCCCAAGCATACAATAAAACATCCCCATAAACACACCATTTTTTATTGTCTTTCCCCAAATCATATAATACAATTTCCAAAATCCTGCATATCCATTGACAGATGCCACATCCAACTGTTTTTGAACAAAGATACCGGCAATAAAGAATACAACTCCTATCAACATGATCCAAGTATCGTTAATTTTCGATTTCTTCAATATCAAAATCAGAATCAATCCAACCAGCAATGCGTTCAAATACCATAGCTGCGCATCACCGATAAAAAATACGGTTCTGAACCATTTCAAAAGTACTCCAAGCATACTACTTTTACTCAGTATCAACCTGCTCGGTAAAAGCACAACTGACCAGACAAAATATATTTTCAATGTTTTCAACAGATAGCTTATCGCATATTCTTTTTTCTGAGCTTCGTTTTCTAGTTTTTCAATTCTATTAAAAAAGAAATAACCTGCCACTATAAAAAAAAACGGAACCGCTAAGCTATCAAAAGAATTAACAATACTTGCTAAAATCGGATGTACGACCGTACCCCCCCCCGCATGAATATGAATAACCGCAAAAGCGAAAACAAATTTAGCCAGATCGATACTATCCATTTCCTGTTTGTTTAATGCTTTTCCACTCATAAATACTCCTCTCCTCAAGTTTTACTTATTAAGTGCTGTATTTTTCGTTTTACTCTTCTCAGAACCTTCTTTATATAATTTGCAGCTCCATTGTCCCCATATGCTCTGGCAATATACGAAAAAGATTTATCATTCACATCGTTCCAAAACTGTTCTCTTCCCTCTGGTTTTGGAAACGGAGCCTTCAGTGGCGGTTGCATGCTATCTTTCAGTTCTGTTTGTTTCCAAACCAGTTTATCTTTCACTCGTTCAAATGTGTTTTCACCTGCTTTGTTATTCACCAAAACAAGCGATACGCCTTTATTGTCATCAAACTCAGGAGCTGCTTTTTCAATACCCCAGTAATCGGCAATTGTAATATCGCCCGGATGCATCACTGACTTATATGGACATTCATAGCAACTTGGACGAAGAATCATATGACCATAAAATAAATTTCGGAACACGCGGCTACTTGCAAATTTTCCATTCTCAAATTCGATGGTTTCCACATGGTCATGCCACCCAAAGTCCTTTTTGTTTCTGAAATCCACCTTTACCGCCTTGCCATGGTTCTTCTGCTCCTGCCAATGCAAGTAGCTTTTCCACACAGCAGTACTTGGTACACCGTGACATACGATATCTACGCAAAAAAGATTGGTATACTCTTCTCTGAGGAACTGTTTTAAACCAGCGACTTGACAGGATGTTCCTGAAAACAGTACGCTTCTTCCAGTATCAAGGTCTTTTTGCACATTCTTAAACGTATCACCTAATTTGCTTTGAATGTATTTAGAACCTCGCATTCTGTTTCTCTCAGCTACATTCTCGGCTCGAATATGTACTGCTGTGAAATCTTCTGTCAAAACACACCCATAAACAATACCGCCATCATCCAGAATCAGGTCTGACAATGCCGTAAAAATACCACCAGAACGTGAAGCTGCCCTGATTTCTTCGTCTTTATGCTTTACAGCATATACCTTAGGCTGCGACCAATTCATTATGCCGCCCTCCTTTCGGAGTAGTCAGCATAATAAATCAAATCAGGATTTAGGGTTTGCCCCCCCCCGATTGATATTAGCTTAACAATCTTGTTTTTGATTTTCGTTTTTAAGGGAGTTGTTCCATATTTTTTCATAACGAAATCCACTCCTTTCCTTTGATAATCATTCCAAAATTCATCTCTCTGCTCCGATCTTTTAGTAGGAGCTTCCAAGTTCGCCTGCCAGCATTGTTTTGTATCGCTTAGTCTATACTCCAACTTCACTTTGACTGTCTCAAAGAGCTGCTCTCCTCGGTCTGTGTGGATCAGGAAGATTGAGTTGCCTTTTTCATCATAGAAGTCCGGAATTGTTTCCTCAATATGCCAGAAATCTCCGATTGTCATATCCGTCTTTCGTTCAGTTGTCGCATACGGACATTCATAGCAGGACGGACGTAATGCACATTGGTTATAAAATACTTTAACATAATCCTTTATCAGATGCTCCTGACCGCCAGCTGTTACATATGCCGTCGGAGCTTTCCAACCATTCCGCTTATCCTTAAATGTCAAATATGTAATCTTCCCATACTTTTTCTCAGCAGACTCAGCATATTCTTTCCAGAGCCTTGGACTCGGCGATCCATGACAGATAATATCAACTATCCATACTTGTTCACGGAATCCCTTCATTTCCGCAAACTTGCGAAAACCATCGGCCTGACATCCCATGCCGACAAAAAGCAATCGTTTTTCCGGATGATTAATCAGCCAGTCCTCTGCGGTCTTATAGATTTTTCCTGGCTTGCTCTGCATATATTTAGAGCCAATAGCCTTGTCACGTTCTTCTCTGTTTTCGATTAGTTGAAACTCAGTGGCGTGATCTTCATAATTGTACACAGCGCAAACCACGGCATTACCGTTATCCAGAAAACAATCCGAAAGAGCCACAAAAGCTCCACCAGATGAACTGCGTAACAGAGAAGCCCTATCTTTCAATCTTCCAGCATAAACTTTCGTTTTCACTTCTGTTATCAAACTGCCACCTTCTTTCAGCGGTCTATTACTGCCGCCATTTTTATCTTGTCAACTATCATCAAAAAAATCAATGTTGTAATGTAAACCACAATTGGCACAATGAACTTACAGCAATTCTAGTCAATGCTGTAAAATATTCTCCAATTACTCCCGGAAACGGTGCATGAATACAAACAATCAGAAAGGCACAAATTGCTTTCAGAATGTCAATATTATCTGCTCTGCTCTCAAGATTGTCCTCCCCAACTCACACTATTTCAAGTCTTATTTTCCAAGACGGCTCTTCACCAGATTTACACCCGATTTCAGCATGTCCACATTAGTTAAAATTGCATAAACTGCAGTAATACAAAGTGCTGCAAACTGGATCATCCTATTTCCGCAATAGTATGTTCCTATGAGCATCCCACCAATAAGGACACTGCCAATAATAATAGGCTTTCTAATTTTCATGTGTACAGTTTTATTTACGTCAATATAACGAACAATAAACATTGAAAGAAAGGCAATCAGCGTTGAAAGGGATGCTGCAAACACTTGTATCTTGTTAATTAAAATCAAATCGACTGCGATGTTAATAATAGCCGCTGAGATTGATGTGTACGCAATCTTTTTTGCGTTTTTTTGTGCCACATAGACACAACTATATAATCCAACCAATACACGGAAAAGCATCGCATACATTAAAATCAAAATCTGATTATATGCAGCGCTGTATTTTAGATTAACCATTATGGGAAAAACAAAAGGCATACAGGCAACAATACCAAAACAAGCTGCTGCAAATAACTTGAACAATGATGTCATTGTTTCTGTCAAAAATTCATCCCTATCTTCATCACCATAGTGCAATGAAACTGTTTCTGTCCAAGATAAATTTAAGATATTATAAAAACTTATAAATACATTTGGAAATTTGTTTGCAACAGAGTAAATTCCATTTGCTGCTGTTGTAAGAAAATGTGCAATAATTGTTCGATCTGAAGCATTTACAACCCACCAAGCCAAATTATTTGGAATCAGCGGAATGGAGTACGTTCCAACACTTTTAAATATACTCAGGTGAATATTTTTTGGAGAAATATATTCCCAGCATTTTGATGCAAATATCAAATAAATTAATGTAACAATCTGCGCAGATAACGTGGAAACAAACAATCCTTGGAGTCCCATTTTCAAAATAACCAAAGCAATAACATTTAATATCGTCGTTGTTGTTGCCGAGATAAAGGATGCTACCGTATATTTGACACTTTCTCCTAATCCCCTTACAAACTGCAAGAACAGTGCTGTAAATACCTGTAAAATCACATAAAGCAAAAGGAAGTATGCATTTTCGATATGTAATTTGGGAGTAATTATTAGATACATACCAAAATAGACAACAGATTGCATCATACTAGAAAACAACAATGTTGACAAAAGTTTGCTTTCTTCTTCTTTGTTCCCACGGTAATCTAACATAAACCTAAATAGTCCTTGATCTAGTTGCCAGTTTACCAAAGGCAATAATAAAGCTGAATATGTGACTAATAAATCAAATGTACCATACTCTTCCGTTGATAAAATTGCCGTATATAAAGGCAGTAGGAAAAAGCTAATACACTGCGTACATAACTTTCCCACTGTCAGTATGGCCGTATTTTTTGCTAATTCTGTTTTACGACTCATTAGTATCTCCTATAACAAGTTCTGCCTTGATATGTGGCTATAAAATACCAAGGCAGAACTGCTTATTTTAATATCCTATCAATGTAATCCAGCGACCTGTGACGTTCGTTGTCCAGTAGTAAATTCACTACATTCCATTCAATTTTTGGTATGTTCAATCCATTTGCAGATTTTCCTTTTACAAGTCCACATTTCTCTAACTTGAAAATATTGAGAATATTAAGAACCCTATCTTTTCTTTCAATCTCTGTTTCCACATAAAAAGGTGTGTTCAAGATAATAGAAAAAGCTGTAGCATGAAACGAATTTGTTACTACACATTTTGCGCCTGCAATCCACTGCAAAAATTCTGCTGGGCCTGCAGCTCCAATGTGCTTAACATCACGATATTTAAACCACGTTTCCTGATCCCACAACATAAGAAGTTCATAGCCTGTTTCTTCGCTTAATTTTTTAGCAAACTCCAGCGCCGGTTCAGCGGTCTTACTATATCCCATTTTGAAAAAAAGGATGTAATCTTTTTTTACTGGCTTTGCCGCCAAACGCAACCAATTGCTTTTGGTTGTGAGGAAAACCGGATCTAATACAATTTCAATGTTTTTTTCTTTTAATCTTTGATTAAGAGCCTCTTTGGATGCACTTTCTCTTACCGAGATATTCTTAAACCTTTGAAGACACTGAATCATTTCATTCGATTCATCTGTTGAAAAATCAGCACCGCCTGTACTTGCTGCGTAAGCTATTTTTTCTACTGAGTCATCGATCTCCGGCAGAAAGTAGTGCATATCATGCTCAGTAAGATTGTAATTCCATACCTGATCCGAACCTACAATAATTTTTTCAAAGGAGTTGCAAGTCTTCTCAAAAGAATCTTCACTTTGGCATTGTCCTGAACGAATTGTATTTTCTTCTCTGAATGACTGAAACTTTGAATTTCGCTTGATCTTATCCGGAATTCTCAGTATGCTTTTAATAATAACTTTCGGATGCTTACTTTTGAATGGGCTAATTGAATAATCCTTATAAATAAACTCTGGCTCATAATTTATAAGTTCACATTCTGTACCACCATGTTCTATAATTGTCTTTTGTAACGATACAGCCTGTAGCAATGCACCAAAATTATTTGCAGAATGAAAAGTTAATATACCAATTCTGCTCATACATTTTCTCCCACGAATTCTTTCTCACATTTCTCCAGTACAGCAGCAATAACCTGATCCATATCGTAATACTTGTACTCACCCAAGCGACCACCAAAAATCACTTTGCCCTCTGTATCTGCCAACTTCTTGTACTCAGAATACAGCAAGCTATTCTTGGCATCATTGACCGGATAATACGGCTCATCACCCGGCTTCCACTCACTGCTATACTCACGGCTGATAATAGTTTTGGGCAGATCATTGCCGTTCTCGTCCTTACCAAACTCAAACCACTTGTGCTCAATGATGCGGGTCCACGGCGTCTCGCGATCGGTGTAGTTGACTGCGGCATTGCCCTGGAAGCTGGGCTTGTCAAGCAGCTCATTCTCAAAGCGGACAGAGCGGTACTCCAGCGTGCCCAGCTTATAATCAAAGTAGGCATCAATGGGGCCGGTGTAGACCACCTTGTCAGCCAGCGCATCCAGCTCGGACTTGTGCTCCAGATAGTCCGTATTCAGGCGCACCTCGATGCCGTCCAGCAGGTTGGCAATCATCTTGGTGTAGCCGCCGATTGGGATTCCCTGATACAAGGCATTGAAATAGTTGTTGTCAAAGGTCAGGCGCACGGGCAGGCGCTTGATGATGAAGGCGGGCAGATCTTTGCAGTCGCGGCCCCACTGCTTTTCGGTGTAGCCCTTGATGAGCTTCTCATAGATGTCACGGCCCACGAGAGAGATTGCCTGTTCTTCTAGGTTTTTCGGCTCGCCGGTGATTTCCTTGCGCTGCTCCTCAATTTTGGCGGCAGCCTCCTCCGGCGTAACCACGCCCCACATCTTATTAAAGGTATACATGTTGAACGGCAGCGAGTAAAGCTCGCCCTTGTAGTTGGCTACAGGCGAGTTCGTAAAGCGGTTGAACTCGGCAAATTGGGTGATATAATTCCAGACCTTTTTGTTGTTGGTATGGAAGATATGTGCGCCGTACTTATGGACGTTAATGCCCTCAATGTTCTCGGTATAAATATTGCCCGCAATATTGGGGCGTTTATCAACAACTAATACAGATTTGCCATGTACCCTTGCTTCATGTGCAAATATTGCTCCGTAAAGGCCGGAGCCTACTACTAAATAATCATATTTCATATTCTACCTCGCATATTTGATGTAAAAGAGATGTTAATTGCCACTGCGACTGCATAGAAACAAAAAGTCGAATCATATATAGGATTCCCTGTCATTCCATATAACAACACAAAAAATTGAATTGCAAACGAAACCGATAAGGCTAATTTTATACTTGTCAATTCGACATCACGTTCTTGATGACTAAGATAATTAATATTTTTCCATGTTATTACTATACTTGATGCCATTGCTATAATAAACACACAGAAACCCAAAAGTCCTGTTTCGCATAATAATTCAAGGTATATATTATGACACCCAGCAGTGGCACCCGTTAACGCACTCAAGCCGGATTTATATCGAAATCCATACCATCCGATTCCCAATATTGGATTTTGATTAAAAATAGAGCGCGCCCTATCCCACATAAGAATCCGCAATAAACTTGCATTATCAGATCCGGCTGTTTGAAATCGTTCAAATACTCTTGCAATATCTGGAACATAATCCATAAGAAAATTCAATCCTATCAAAGCAGCCACCGCTGCCATCATGAGCTTGAAGGATTTTAACAACCTTTTTTCAGGATTAACAACATAATAAACAACTATTAAAGTTGCTACGCCGAAAAGCAAATGTGCTCTTTTAGATGTAAGAAGAAGTGCGATAACTGTAGCAATACCAGCTATCATTATATATTTTCGCTTCTTTTCGTGACCATTTAAGGTCAAAAATACAGCCCATACAGTCAATAAAACTATTGTGATATATGTTCCATTTTGAGAGTAATGATCTGCAAGAGCCGCTCGATACCCATACAATCCGTCTTGTGTTCCATCTTGATATTGTTTGTAAGTTGTATTAATAAAAAGCTGATACAATCCATTATTCACAAAAAACAAAAGAGTTGCAATAACATTTGCTATTCCTACGGCTGTTATTATTTGGGGTGCCTTTTTTATCCAATCACAACTTTTAACGCTGGCAAATATGAATAAGTAAGCGCCTATTAATCTTATTGAATTGTAGTAGCCTCCACTCAAAAATTCTTGATTTCTAAAAAGCACAAAGAAAAAGCAAAGCATCCAAGGTATAATAATACTTCTTTTCTTATAATACAGCGGTAATAATAACGGTATCGCTCCAGAAAGAACCAAAATATATAGTCTCGCTTTATAAGGCAAAACGAACTGAGCAATCCCCCAATAATTTCCTGCAATCAGCAGCGTAATTAAACTTAGCGTTATAAATAATGTGTGATTAATTTTTACTTTCATTTCTACTCCCGTCCTCTATATCGTATTTTTTTCTTTTCACCAATTTCAAGCAAGAGTAGAAGTATAACGCAATATTCTTATCATACACAAAAAACTTCAGTCTCTTTTTGAACGGTTGAGTATTACGTCTGTTTAAAACTTCGATCCATGGAGCAGTATGTAAAACTTTTGAAAATTCAGACACTTTCTTATTGAATGGGTCAGTATTTTCCTCTGCTAAATATGCTCTAAAACATATATGTTTTAGCTTCATAAGTAACCAATCTGTATATGCGGCATGCACAATGCCTGTTGAAGCACCATACTTTTTTTCCAGAATATCCACTGGAAGAGTTAATTGTCCCACGATTTTAGGATTATATTTATTCAACACACTATAATCATTTTGAATATAATAATACCATTTTTCATAAAGCATTCCAATTCGGTAATCCTTAGAACTATTTAACATGGTTAATGCCCAAATAGTATCTTCGCCAACTGCAACTCCTGGGATAAATTGATTTTCCAGTGCAATCTCCTTCTTCAGGAAATGCGCCCAACATCCTTCTCCATTAAATTCCCATCCATCCTGATCAGGTCTCCACCTCTCACAGCTTTTTGAAAAAATATGACACTCCAATTCTTTTTTCTTATGATCATCCAACAGTTCAAATTTTACGTTCTTTTCTCTACTTGGAAAAATACTTGGCCTTTTATCTGTTGTATTTATCATTCCAACTATAACATCACAATCATAATCCTCAACAGCTTGGACCGCGCTTTCTAGTAACCACGGAGTTAATATATCATCACCATCAACGAATAAGATATACTGTCCTGTTGCTTTATTCACTCCAAAATTACGAGCTACTGAGACCCCTTCATTTTTCTTGTGAAACACACTTATACGAGAATCTAACTGAACCAACTCATCTAGTCTATTACCGTAATAATCTTCACTTCCATCATCAATAATAACCACTTCAAAATTGGGGAAAGTTTGAGCAAGGATACTATCCAAACATTTTAATAAATCTTCATATTTTGTATTAAAAACCGGAATAATTATACTTACTATCATCGGTTAACCCTCCCCATATCTTCTATTTGATGCGATGTTCTGCCAAACCAATTCGCTCACAATTTTGTTTTCTACCGTTATACCACATCAACAGTTTGTTTTTTTGTTTATTTAAAGTAACCGTAGGCTTGTAAACTGCATCTGCATCCCAGGAATTTTTTTCTGGTGAAATAACAGGATTATCCATACTTCTAACCCAATTATGTATTCCGTCATTTGACTCTGCCATACAAACTCTAGCTGTATCCACATTTTGATATCCAATGTAGAACATATAGTATCTATCATTTTCCTTCAAAATATCGCATCCGCCTACCTTGCATTGATCATACTTTTCATTCGACTTTTCAAGTATAGGGTTATTTGCATACCTTTCCCAGTTAATGCCATCTTTACTTTCCGCATAGCAAAGAACATCTGGTTCAAATTGCTCACCAGCTGCATACCACATTTTAAAGATTTTTTCATCTTTGTCCCAGAGAACACACGGATTCATAACCGAGCCTTTTTCGTATGGCTCACTCGGAACAAGAATTGGTTTTTGTTGCATTCTTGTAAATCGAATGCCATCATCACTTGTGGCGATGCCTATTGCACTATTATTTCTACTTTGTCCAGTGTACCACATCAACCATTTTCCATCTATTTCACAAACAGAAGCGCGATTAACCCGTTCTTCCCAGCTTCCCTTATCCCCTGCTTCTAAAGCAACTTTCCATTTTTCCCATTCTGTACCATCCGTAGAATCAGTACATATTATTCCGCTATTTTTTCGTTCCGAGACAAAAAGGCGGTATCTATCTTCTATCATTACTACAAATGGATCAAACACGGAGGCTGTCGTTTCATCGCCAAACACTGGCGAGCCATATTTTTCCCAACCTCCCTGCTGAGGAGCGTAATCATAAGTTGCTTTTTTATTATGGATATATTCAATTTTTCTTCTTACCTTTGAGAATACGCTGCTCATCAAAATTCTCCTATATTTCATCTAATGCTTGCTGCAATTTCTGAAATAATATTAATATAATTTTTTGCAAATTTTTCAACAGTGAATTCATTATTAAACATATCAATTATTCCAGCTTTGGCCTCGCACAATTCATCTACTGACATTTTTTTAATATCCAATATCCTATCTTGTGCTTGTTCCAACGTATCATAAAATTTTAATCCCGGTTGTTTGAACTGTTCAAAAAACTTATTCCCGCCTGTGCGGCTCATTACAACGGGCACTCCAAGTGAAAGAACCTCTAATAATATCAAATCAAAGTATGTTTCATGATTTGGCAATACAAAAACATCTGAAGCCGCAATAAGTGAATGTGGATCATTTGTCCATCCCACCTCAATCCAGTGATCGGTTTTCAATCCCGTCATCGGTTCTTCTTTTCCAGCTATTAGAAAATATACATTCTTATCCGCAAGGAGCTTTTCTCCAAGTCTTTTTAAGTCAGCATATCCTTTTATTTCATTGTGCCTTCCGGCATAAGAAATCACAAAAGCGTTGTCTGGAATTCCGTATTTCTTTCTGAAATCTTCTCTATTTACTTTTGCTTTACATCCAACTATTCCAGTTGGCATATAACGATACTTTTTTTCTTCTCGGAGTTGTTCATAACCTTCCCATGTATGATAATATGGTTCCTCTGCTTCCTTACATGGAAAAATAATATAATCTGCGCGCTTAAAAGAATAGGCATCCATTTCTTCAATTCTGTCAACCCATTTTTTCAACATCTTATAATCAAACGGATTCAGCCACGCTAGTTTTTCCTTAAACTTTGCGCACGGAGAATGCGATGTTAGAATTACAGTTCCCTTATAATTTTCCAAAGTTTTTCTACATAAATACATTGCATCAATTGAATGGAAATGAATCATATCATATTGATATAATTTCTCGTCCAATGGATACGCTTTTTTTTCATAAAAAATGTCATCAACTGCTCTTCTAAATTCTCGCAAACGTTTTGGTATTTTGTCTTTATTTTTGACAGTATCCCTTAAACTTTTAGGTGCCGCTTCATAAAAAGAAACATCTATCGGAAGTTCCTCCTTGTTCAATGTATCTAAGCCCTGTCTCAAATTAAATAGATACCCTGCCGGACCTCCTACTGGTTTAAGCATACTTTCTGGATAGTATATTAAAAGTTTCTTTTTGCTCATATGTTTTCCTCCGTTACCGTTGCCGACTCGCAATTACATCTTACCGTCTTTTACTGTAATCATGAAGGCCTGTGTCCCCCCCCACGAACAATATACTTAACGATAGATTTTACTTTTTCTTTCGCCACAATTCCTGGTGCTGTTTTCACCAAGGCTTTTCCAAAATTATTGTACCTGTTATAGTTTTCAAAGAATTGATCACGCGATTTACTGCATTTTGAAGGTTTATTTAACTGTTCATTATGTAAAATCGCGTTATTGATGTCGACATCTAAAAGGTTTAATCCAGCACTCTCAATCAGCTCTTTACCTTTTTCACTCTGACAAAGAATTAGTGACACACCATTTTTCACTTCTCCACTTAGTTCGGTTCCCCAAGAGTCTCCCAGCGTTATATCAGATACTCTGTCTAAAGTAGCAAACTTACACGAATAGCAATTTTCTGTATAATCATATGAGTGAAGGAATGCGATAAGGTAATTATCCATAGTATGAAACGCTGCAATAGGTTTCCCGTCTCTATTCAACTCATATAAACTTTTTATTCGAAAATTGATATCTGTAAGGGTATTTATATCATGCCCATATTCTTGAAGGCACTTTTTAAGTAAATAAGGTGATGGAGTTCCATGACATATCAAATCAGCGGTAACTAAATTGGTCTTATCTTTAATAAATTGATTCACCGCTGCTACTTGACAGGGCAACCCAATGAAAAGAACTTTCTGATTTGCTCTCAATAGTGATTGAATTTTTCCGTAAATTTTTTCCGGATTACTCTTAACATATTTTGATCCTGCAAATTTTCTTGCAACTGCCATCTCATTTGTTACTTCAAATACAAATTTTCCGCTGTTAAACAAGCAAGATGCTACATATCCACCGTTCTTTATAAATGTGCGAATAATTGCAGATGCAGCACCCCCAGATGAAGCATATTCTCTTATTTCAGAATCTGCCCATCCTTGATACCACCATTTCGGCTTACTCATGTCATTATCATTTTCTCGTGGACACACTTTCGTGCAAAGTCCACAGTCAACGCATTTTTTAGTATCAATCAGAGCATTATAATACTTCAAATCATCTTTGATTGTAATTGCATTTCTATGGCACTTTTCCACACAAGCCATACAGCCATTACACATATTCAATTCACATACTGTCTTCATTTTTCACACCACTCAAAGCATTGCTAAGCCATAGCAAAGAACGTTTTCTTTCTGCCGCAAGTATCTCATTTACACGGTTGTAATCAATTTTTGATTCAACAATGCTCAAATCTCTTTCATTTTTTGCAACTCGATTTGTTAATCCTAAAATCTCTAAGATGCTTTGCAATCTTGTACTGTATTTTCCCGGATATACAATTACAAATTCTTTGTTGAAATTCAAAGAAAATGCTGTCGCATGGAACGAATCTGTTATAACATAGTCTGCCCCATCAATTAAGGCAAGGAAATCTTCAACCGGTGGATTACAAAACATTTTTCCATTCTTGTAAAACTCATGTAATTGATAACTTAAATACCTAACTTCCAAACCTGTTTTAATTGAAAGTTCTTTTGCATACGCATCAATTCTTGGATTTCTGTTCAAATTGTAAATTAGAATATACCTGTCCTTCGTGAACTTTCTGGAAGAAATTTTTCTCCAATCTTCTCCACTTAATAACAATGTGGGATCTAAAACATTTGTACTATTCTCGATTCCCAATTTATCAACAATCTCTACTCCTGATAGTTCTCTCAAAGAAATACTATCGTATCTTTTTAAAAGACGCCTCGTTTCATTTACTTCATCTGATTCTAATTTACTTTTTCCAAAACTTGCAGCATATGATATTTTTCTGGCTGACTCAGGAGCAAATGCCAGATAATACGGATATTCAATTCTTTCATTCCATCCATAATTCCAGACCTGATCGCTTCCTGTACAATAAACATCATAATCAAAATTTTCGCTTTCTAATTCTTTCTCACTTTTATATGTTTTAGGTGTCATATCAATATAATCATTGAGAAACTTAAAAAACATCCGAAATCGTATAATGTAAGATGGAATAATTATTGCTCTTGCAGCATTTCTAATCAAAAAACTCTTTTGGAATTTTTCTCCCTTGTTCTTTATCCTTTTTAGCATCCCGAGCGGAGTAAAACGTTCTGGATAATAATCAATGACTTCACATTCATAGCCCATATCTTTGATTTTTTCTTGTAATGCATAGGTCTGCAAAACCGACCCGTAATTAACCACTCGATGTTGTGTTATTATCCCAACCTTTTTACTCATATATCAATAATCCTTTCAACTATTACTTTGTTTCCACAAATCTATATATCTTTTTTCCATTGATTTTGCAGCAGTTCTTATATCAAACTTTTTCGTAATTAGTTCAATTTTATTTCGTTCCTTGTTTATTCTTTGTTGGCTGATAGCATCTACCCATAAGCCAAGATTTTCATTGCCGATTTTCAAAAATTTTGTGTCAGAGCATATCTTAACTTCCCTCGTCACCTCATCTGAAAAGAAACAAGGAAGTCCTGAATACTGCGCTTCTATTCCTGTTACAGGAAGTCCCTCAAACAAGGATGGTAAAACAAAAGCATCCATTGCCTGATAATAATTCTCTACATCTTTATGAACCCCGGCAAAGATAATTTTATCCTTGATTTCCAAATCCTCTGCTAAATTTTGAATCTTTGAAAACAGCTCTCCTTCTCCCAGAAGTAATAACTTGATATTCGGTGTCTTTTGCTGAACTTCTTTAAAAATTCGCAAAAGATACTCATGATTTTTCTGTAAATTAAATCTTCCAACATGACCAATAACATACTCGTCACGGATACCAAGCATTTTCCGCATTTCAATGCGCTTGTTTTCATCGAACGTGAATCTGTCCACATCTATTCCATTTGGTACAAACTCAAAAGTGTCTTTTCCATAAAGATACTTACCTGCTTCCGTTGAGCACGCCAGACGAACATTAGCATTCCATTTTGTTGTTCTGAATAACAAATATTTTGCCGTCCCTTTCAAGGTATGCAAAAAGCCAGCTCCATGGCTATGAGCTATTCTCCATGGTACATTATATTTCTTTGCTACTCCAAGATAAAAAACAGCAAGACTACTTAGATGACCATGAATGATTTGATACTCTTTATGCTCATCAAAGAACCTGTTCAATTCAGAAATATACTTAACAACATTTTTATCATCCAATACTGTAAAATGGTAAATTTTACCGCCCAGTTTCTGTATTTCATCCTCATAAAGACCAACAGCTGCATGATGAACTACAAAATCAAACTGCACCTTTGATTTATCAACCATTCGGTACAAATTCATTATATAGTTTTCCATTCCTCCAGCATTTAATGATGCTACAACCTGTAAAACTCTTATCGGTTCTGTCATAATTATTTTTATCCCTATATTACTTTCTCAAAAATTTCATGTAAAAGCTTTTTCTCAATGAATTCGGAAGCACGCAAACAAATGCTTGTCCCAAACCACTAATACAAAAATCCATCAATGACATATACCCTTTCCTATACTGTCCCCACTTAAATTTCAAAACAGTTTTTGCGTATTTAATGCCGCCACGACGTTTAAAAAAGTCTTCACTAGTTCGTATATAATACAGAGGTTCCGGAATATTATAACTTTTTATGTGATACTCTAGCACCATTCTTGCAAACAGATCATAATCTTCATACAGCAAGACTGGCTGATAGTTGCCGCTTTTTAACACCGCACTTCTTTTATACATAACTGTTGGATGCAATACTGAACATCTACGGTGCATAAATCGTTCGATTTCATCATTCTCAGATGGCACTCTATGAATTGATATAACATTATCTATATCATCTACAAATTCAGCCTCATAAGATCCAACCATTCCCAATTTTGGATCTTCTCTAAACTTCTCCAACTGCCTTTCGCATCTCGTGCTGACCACATAATCATCCGAATCCATTCTGGCGATAAGCTCATTTTTAGAATTTTCTATTCCTTTTGCAAGTGCTGGTCCCAACCCAAGATTAGTTTCATTGACTATAATATTAAACGTTTTAGGATACGCCGTCACAAAATTATTTATCACTTCATCAAGTTCCGTCGTGAGAGGACCATCTTTTACGATAATAAATTCATCCGGCTTAACAGTTTGATTCAGCATACTTTCAATACTCAATGATAAGTATTCAGGTTTTTCTTTACAGTATACCGACATTAAAACTGTATATTTTGAATTTTGCATCATTATCTCCCCTCATTTTCCGTCATCTTTTTTCATTTCTTTTTAATCTATATATCTACACATCCAAATTCAGGATGATATCAGTGTGTGTTCGCCTAAGTCTTTTTCCTTACTGTCGTACCCTTTCGGTGCGGCAATCACATTTTCTACTTTTCTCCGGTTTATCGAGTACACCTGTCTTGCTTTCGCAATCGTCGAAGTGTTGTTTTATACTGTCGAACCCCGTCCATGCTCCTACCCTATTTTTGCGAAGTGCTGTTTTATACACTCAAAGAGCGTAGGCGCGTATATGTTGTTGAAACTGTATATATCATCTACTTAAATCCACATCCAAACAGTCGTCATGAACAAATCATGCAGATTTTCCACCCTCGATACCCCATCCTTATGTACCTATCATCTTCACGACAGGTCTACTCAACAGAAAAGTTGCGAAGTAGAAATCGCCATTTTTCCCGATATTTTCATGACTCAACAAACCGCAGCAAAGTAGCCCTCATATTTACCGGCGATAGTGTACTCAATAGAGCATTAGCAGAGTAAGTGATAAGCTCATGGATTTTTGATGTATTTATCATCTGGAAGCCCATTTTTCTCATTCAGCCCACACTCTCACCATCAACCGTCCAATGTGTTCCTCATCCGCCGGAAATTTGTATAGCAAATCCCCATTTTTACCTCATATATCAGGGCGTTTTGCAACGAATCTTCGGTATGTTGAGTGTGAAAATCAGGTCTTTTTTGACTATGCTACGTTGCTTCGGTTTGTTGAGTAGACATTGGTCAGGGCGGCTATTACAACAAAATCTGCATCCGAATATGCAGCCTTTGCATCCAAAGTTGCAGTCAGATCCAGATCCTTTTCCGTCAGATACTTTTCTATATACTCATCCTGAATCGGGGACTTCCGGTTATTGATCATGTCCACCTTCTTCGGAATGATGTCCACAGCAGTTACCTGATGGTGCTGAGAAAGCAAAGTAGCAATCGACAAACCAACATAACCCGTTCCAGCAATCGCAATTTTATAGTCCTTTTTCATAATACTGACTCCTCCATCCAATTCCTTCCACAAAAACAAATCCGCAACAGAGTATGCGCCTTTGCATTCGATGTTGCGGTTAAGTTTAGTCTTTTCTCTGTAAGTTTTTTTCGATACCATCCCTCTGAAGCATGTTCTTATTCTTGTTCCTAAAACCATTTTCCTGTACAGGATGCTTCCGGCCTTATCCGGAAACATCCTCCGCTCCGTTGCGCGTCATGCCCGGTTTATTTCTCTACTTTCAGAATCCGTGACTGTTCTGCCACGTTATTGGAAGAATCCACAGCGGCATAGGTTACGATCACTTTGCCATTTCCGGTTTCTGTAACCTTTTCAATCAGTAAGGAGGCTGTCACATCCCCGTCATGGGAATCGTAAGCGGTTACGCCCTCCAGCAGCTGATGGGTATTTGTGCCGGTTGTATAGGTCTGCTCGGTATCCGGCAGTGTAATGACCGGCGCTGTCCGGTCCATTTGTAAGTAGAAGAATGCGCAAAGCGCAATCAATACTGCGTCTGCAATAAAAAATCCAATGGTCAGACCTTTTGTACTCACTTCGCACTCTCCTTTTCTCCTGTGTTCTGTCCCGGTACAGCAGTTTTTGTCTCAGCAGCTGTCCCGTCGGTTTTGGAACCTGCATCCGGCGTCAGATCCTCCTGTGCTTCCTCTGTGCCATCCTGTCCGTTGCCGTAATAGTTTCCATAGTAATGACCATAATATTTTCCATAATAAGGATTCTTTTTGGTGTTGACCTTGTTCAGGACGCATCCAAGAATCCGGCAGCCTACCTTGTTCAGCTGCTCTTTTACATTCTGGACAAATTTGTAGCTGATGGCGCCGCTTTCCACAACGATTACCGTTCCGTCACAGATTGCACCTACAATCGCAGCATCAATCACGCTGCCCAGCGGAGGGGTATCTACGATGACATAATCGTATTTCATGCGCAGCACCTCCAGCATATTTCGAAAGGCATCGCCTCCCAAAAGCTCACTGGGGTTGGGCGGTACAGGTCCTGCAAAAATAATATCGAAATTGTTGACGTTGGTTCTGCAGCATGCATCATCCAGCTCCACCTGTCCGCTCAGATAATGGGACAGTCCGTATTTTTCACGGTTTGCTTTATAACGGCCCCGCAGTACGGATTTGCGCAGGTCTGCGTCAACCAGGATCGTCTGCTTGCCGCTTTCTGCAAGGGACAGACATAACTGGAAGGAAACACTTGTCTTTCCTTCGTTTGGCGTACAGCTGGTCAGGGAAATCACTTTGACATTTTTTCCTGCAAAGCTCAGATTGGTACGCAATGTTTTATAGGCTTCTTTTGTTCTGAAATCCAGACGCTCGATGGCGCGAATTACTACGTTCTGCATGTTTCCCTGTCACCTCACTTTCCGCTTGTCGCCTGTTTTTTATATTTTTTCTTTTTCTTCCTGCTTTCAGCTTCATTCAGCGGAATCATCGCAAGGGTGGAAATTCCAAGATATTTTTCCACATCCTCTTCCGTCTGAATCGTATCGTTCATCAGGTGAGAAAGGATGACGATAGCTGCTACCATCAGAATGCCAAGCATTCCGCCCAGCATCGTGTTCTTTCCGACAGAGGGGCTCGCCTTATGGGTCGGTACGTTTGCTGTTTCTACAATATTCACTGCTTCGATATCCATAACATTGCATATATGGGTCGAGGCCGTTTCACGGATTGCATTCGCAATTTTCATTGCCATAACCGGATTGCTGTTCGTCACCGCAATGGAGATCACTCGGGTGTCTGCGGGTGTGCTCACGGTAACCTTACGGCTTAACTTCTCATAACTTAGGGGCAGACCCAGCTGCTCGATCACCGCTTCCAGTACAAAACGGCTTTTGATCAGCTCCGAATAGTCCTTAACCAGCTGCGTGCCTGCCTGCAGGTCGCTGTAGGTTACATTTGTGTTGCTGTTGTCCTGTTTGTTCAGGACATAGATCTTTGTTACAGACTGATACGTAGGCGTCATCAGAAATTTGCTTCCCCCAAAGGCCAGAAGCGCTGTAAACAGTCCCACTGCAATCATCAGTGGAAGTTTTCTCCAGAGTACCCAAAAAAGTTCTACCAGATCGATTTCGGTTTCCTCGTTATTTCTCTGGTTTTGATTTTCCATGTCTCGTTCCCCTTTTTTATTCGATGTCTTCCATATCTGTATTATCCAGAATGTGTGTTGCGTTTTTGTAGAGCAGACGAGCCGCATATTCCGGGCTGCAGTGTCTTTGCAGCCACGCGGCTCCTTCCGCCATGGATACAGACCTCTCTCCCTCTGCTCTGTGGGCATCCGTTCCCATAAGATCTGCAAGCTCTTCTTTTACCAGGCTCCGTGCAGTGCGCTTTAGCTGTCCGCCCAGCAGTCCCGGCAGTTCTCCTGCGTTGATCTGGATCCGGCACCCCATATCCTTTAATTCTTCGACCCGGTTGAAATCCTTTACAACGTTCCGATAGCGCTCGGTGTGGGCGACAATCGGGCGGTAGCCCTCGCAAAGCAGTTCATACAGGCAGTTCCGGATGTATGCCCATTCTTCCTCCGGCGAAAATTCTGTCAGAATATAATCCGATCCGGCGAGGGTTCCCGCCTTGCCCTGTTTTAACAGCTCTATGGTGTCCATGCAGCAGAAAATCTCACCGCCGCTGTAAAGTCTGATGTCAATTCCGTTTTCTGTCGCAGCCTGCTGCAGCTTCTGTGTCCGTTCCAATACAGAAGCAGCGGTAATGCTGGGTCTGTTGGGTTTCTGGTGCGGAGTCAGGATAACGGCCTCCATGCCCTGTTTTACCTCCTGGCGCAGCATCGCCAGGCTCTCTTCCAGATTTCTCGCGCCGTCATCCACCTCCGGCAAAATATGACAGTGAATATCTATGTACTGATTTTTCTTTTCCGGCATCTCAGTCCTCGCTTCCGGAGTTTTCTTCGCTGTCCGAACTGCTTTTTACGGTCTCGTATTCTGCCGTTTCCTCCTGTGCTGCCCGAAGCCCGTCGGCAAACAGCCACAGCATCCGCAGGCAGTAATCCTGTACAACCTGAGGCATCCTGTCGAGTCCCCGCATCAACTGTTCTCCCTGACTTACCGGGGATTGTTTCTCTTTCTCACCGTAAATCAGCGTATCCAGACTCACTCCATACAAGCGGGATAGGTTAATCAGTGTTTCCACACTCATGCCGCAGGTTCCCCGCTCGATATCCGCATAATATTTGTTGACGACACCGAGCCGCTCTGCCACCAGCTCTCTGCTCCAGCCGAGCTCAAGCCTCCGACAGCGCAGCCGCTCTCCGGCAGCTATCCGGTCATATGCCGGCTTCTCCTGCTTTCTCTTCATCCTGCCCCCACCTGTTTCTTCTTGTTCATCCTAACGTAGTTCTACTCCTGCAGTTACGTTTTTTGTCGAAATTCCAAACTTCTTGCCGACTAATTCATTATACCATCTAAGGGTTTCTTTGCAAGCAGACAACGTGGCAAATATTTATGGCATTTTGATTCAATTTCTATGAAAAGTGTTAAAATTTGATAGAAAACCTCCTCTCGCATCTCGTACTTCGGATTCTTTCCTTTTCAATTGGCATGTTTTCCCTGGAATCCTGTTCGCCTGAATATTCTCTGTTTTCCCCGCTATTTTTCGGCATTTACCCCCCCCCGATCAAAATTTAACTATTTTTATATTGTTATATCGTTCATTTTTGTTTTTCATTTTTATTGTTCGTTTAGCCGTGCAATTCTGTTTGTTTTATGGTTGGTTTTGCTTTTTCGCAGGTTTTTTTCTCTTTTATCATACAAACGTTTTTTCGTATTTTCAGTTCTGTATGTATTGTTTTATTTTCACTTTTTTCTTTCCGACCTGCACCTGTATCGCCCCCACCTCCGCCGTGGAATACCAGCGGATTCCCCGCTCTTCCAGGCGTTGCAGCGTTTCCGGCGCTGGATGCCCGTACCGGTTGTTTTTGCCACAGGAAATCAGAACCACACCCGGCTGTGCCAAATCCAGCAGTGCTTCTCCCGTTGCATTGGAGGCGCCATGGTGCCCGGCATCGAGGATGGTGCAGCGGAGGGGATTTTGCGTAGCGGGTCGCGCCTGTTCCACCAGCCAGTCTTCGCCGCTCTTTTCCAGATCTCCGGTCAGCAGCATCTGAAAATCGCCCTGTGACAGGCGCAGCACCAGCGACGAATCGTTGCGATCCTCCGGCACTTTTTTCGCATAGGGGTGCAGGCAGGAGATCTGCAGCGCGCCATCGGTCATGTGCTCTCCCGCAGAAAGGTATTCCACGGAGACCTCCGCCTCTTCGATCTGCTGCAGCAGCGTTTCCAGCACTTCATCCTTCAACGCCACATCCGGCAGAAAAATGCGCCGGATTTTGACCCGACTGCTTTTCGACCACTCCAACAGCTCCCCTACCGCGCTGATGTGGTCTTCGTCCCAGTGCGTGATGAAAATTCCTTCCACGCTCTGCGTCCCGATATATTTCAGCCATGGAATAATCTGGTACTGTCCGGTCTTTTTCTTCGACGTACTTCCGGCATCCACCAGATATACATGATGCTCCCGGGTTTCGATTCCAACGCACTCTCCCTGCCCGACGTCCAGCATCGTGACGTTCAGTTCACCCGGCAGGCGGATCAGAAAAATCCCCATCAGACACACAGCTGCTGCAAGCCGGAGGTGCGGACGGAGTTTTTTGCCTGACACAGCCAAAGCGATCAGTCCGATTGTATACACGGCCAGTGCCTGCCAGGTCGGATATCCGGTGTGCAGGATACTGCCCGGAAGCGCCGTTGTGAACCGGCACAGCTGCTCATAGCAGGAAAAAATCGCTTCGATGGCGGCGCAAAGAAGGTGCTGTGGAAGCTCCAGGCAGTGGATAAACGCAGTCAGACGGGCGACCAGCTGCAGTCCGATCAGGCATGGCAGCAAGATTCCCATCAGCGGAATGACTGCCAGATTCAGCAGCACCGACCACGGACTCCATTCATAAAAATGAATCAGCAGAAACGGCAGCATCGTCATGGTAATGCCCAGACCGGCAAGGATATTTTTGCGGAGGAGACGGCAGGCCCGGGCGATGACAGCCCAGGCAATATTCCACCCGGCAACTCCATCGGTGACTCGATTGGCGACTCGCAGTGAGGGTGCTGCTCCCTCCCAACCATCCTGCAAAACCGGAATCATTACCGCAATCCCGATCACTGCCGAAAACGAAAGCTGAAAGCCTGCATCCAGAATCCGCTGCGGCCTGGGCACAAGCAGAAGCAACGCCGCAACCGCAAGGGAGGTTGGCAGATCGGGCGTGCGTTTGAGCAGTCCCGCCGCCAAAAACAGCAAAAACATGACAAGGGCTCGCCGGGTAGAAATGCCCATTCCGGTCAGCTGCGCGTATACAATCAGAATCCATGTGGAAATTCCGGCGCTCAAAGCAACCGGAAGCCGTACTTTTTTCAAAAGTCCGAACAGTCCTGCACCGATCAGGGACAGGTGCAGTCCGGAGATTGCCAGCAGATGGCTGATTCCTGCGCCCTGGTATAACGCTTTTACTTCGCTGTCCATTCCTTTTTTCCGTCCGAGCACCATGGCGGATGCGGTCGCACCGTTCTTTTCCCCCAGCAGCTTCCGGAACAATACCTCCGATTCATAGCGCAGCTGTGAAAGAAATTCTTCCAGCCGTCCATAGGTTTTCGTCTGAGCGGTAATTTTTGTTTTTCTCAGCGCAAACAGGCAGTCTTTTCTCCGATAATAGGCTGCTGCGTCGAATTCTCCAGGATTCGTTGCCTGCAAAAATGGCGACACTTCACCGAAAACCCGAACATAGCTGCCTGCTCTTGGCAGCGCTTCGTCTTCCTGCAAATAGCACAGCGCACTCGCGTTTTTCCCGAATATTTCCTGCATTTCATTGATTTGTGAGATTGTTTTCTGAGAAGAAATAAGGACTGACATCTGGTCCGCATCTGCCGAACCGGATATCTGTGACAGGTTATCGGTCGTTTCCGCCGAATCCCCTGAAAAAACAAAAGATGAGGCATCTGCCTCGATAGAAAGGTCTTTTAAATAAAAGCTGGCGTTTTCCTGCGCTCCATCTACAGGCTGCCAGCAGTCTGTGACTTTGCCCGTCAGGCACAGGGTTTCGCCATCCATGGCTTCCAGCCAGGTGTCAAGCTGTGTAAGCGAGGTGCGTCCGCCAATGGGCGCTTTCTCTGACGTGTCTGTGCCAGCGTCCGTTCCCACCCACTCCGGCAGCAGACGCGCTGCCAGATAGAGGGTCAGGAAAATCAGGATTGCCGTACACAGCGGTCTTCTGCAATTTTTTATGATTGTAATTCCTCCGTTTCGTAAACCAGATCAAGGTTCCGGTCAAACACGTTAGACAGTGAAATTTTTTCCCGGAAAATCATATCTGTATTCCCGTTTACCGCAATCTGCACCTTGTTGATGTTCGACAATTCTACCAGAGAGTTGACAATGGAATAGATCTGAACCTCTGCGGAAACATTATAGGTCTGTGTCAGGAAACCGTTATCCAGGTTTACATAACATGTTCCATCCTTTACCGTCACGCCCAGCACCTTTGTCGCAGGGTTGATGACCGGATAAAGCTCTTCGTTTTCTGCATCCGGTCCGGCAATCAGCCGCTCTACCACCAGCTTTTCCATGGAAATGTTGCTGCTGTATACAACCGGTTTTGTCTGGACACCGATCAGGCGCTCGCCGTCTTCATTGGTAAAATAAAGAAGCAGGCGCGTTTTTTCGTATGCATTGATTTCATTTCCGGCGTTGTCGATAAACAGATCTGCCGTCATAGGGCCGACCACGTTGCCGAGGCTGTCCGTCAGTGCTTCTCCACCGACCGTCACCGAAACATAGGAAATTCCTTCCAGCTGCGTCATCGTGCGCACAATTGCAGCCCGAACCAGCACTTCTGAGGAAGGAGACAGCTTTTTATATTCCACACTCATGTCCAGCACCAGCTGATCGTCTTTGACATTCCAGCTGTTGATCGTAAAACCGCTGATCGGTGAGCGCAAAGACAGCTCTACCGGATTTTCCTTCAGTTGGGAAATACCCCATTCCGCCTGTTTGGAAAGGGTGTCGCCCTCCGGCTCTTTTTCCACTGCCGTGATTTTCGTTTCTTCTTTATTAATATAATAAACGCTGACCGTATTTGCAGGCGTCTCTTCTTTCTTCCCGCACCCGGCAAATATTCCGGTCAACAGCAGACAGCCCAAAAGCAGCGCAACCGCCCGCATTTTTCTGATCTCTGACATAGTCTTCTCCAAATTTTCTGAAATCACTTGATGTAGGACAAGGGGATTTTCACCGTAAAGGTCGTGCCCTGTCCTTCCACGCTGCTCACTTTGATCGAACCGCGGTGCAGCAGAATCGCATTTCTGGTGATGGCAAGTCCAAGGCCGGTGCCGCCGATTTCACGGGAATGCGATTTATCTACTCTGTAAAAACGTTCATAAATATGCTCGTAATCCTCCTCCGGGATACCGATGCCGGAGTCGGAAACCTCTACCGTGAAAAACTGATGATCCGCATCCAGAAGCACCTTGACCCAGCCATGTTCTTTATTGTATTTAATCGCATTTTCCACAAGGTTCGTGAAAATCTGAGACATTTTGACCTCGTCCACCTCTGCCGTAACCGGGCGCAGGCTTTCCAGAACCACCTCGATGTCCCGTTTGCGGGCGATGGGACGCAGGCGCTTTAGCGTCGTTTCCAACAGCTCGTTGATATCCACTGCGGAAATGTCCATTGAGCCTTCGGTTTTGTCCATTTTTACAAGGGAAAGCAGATCGTTGATGATTTTATTTTCCCGCTCGATTTCCTCCGTAATGTCCTGCATAAACTCCTGATACAGCTCCACCGGCACGTCCGGCTGCTGATTCAGGGAATCCGCCAGCACCTTGATCGAGGTCATGGGCGTTTTCAGCTCGTGAGAGACATTCGATACGAATTCCTGCCGGGAATCGTTGATGACCTTCATTCTGCCCAGCAGCTGGTTGAAGGCATCCACGATATGCTCGGTTTCCAGATAATCCGGTACGGAAATCGGCTCATCCGTGAAACCGTCCTTGACCTCACTGATCGCCTGGGTTACGCGCTTAAAGGGCATAATCAGGATGTGCGAGAAGAAAAAGACGATGCCGATAATGATAATTCCCATCACGATTTCCAGAATCAGGGCTTTCCGGCTCAGGATGTCCAGCGTCGTCGCAATGCTGTCTGTCGATGCACTGGCCAGAATCACGCCGTGCACGATGCTCGTCTGCCCGTTTTCCCCGTCTACCGTCTCCGTAATCGGAACCGTCATCTCGATATAGCCGTTCGTCTTGTCGTAGCGGGTCGTGCTTTCCCCTCGGAAGCACTTGATAACCTCTTCGGAAATCATCGTTTTCCCCTCGCTCATGGCGTAGGTGTCTTTCACAATGCGGAAATTGCTGTTGATAATCAGCACACGGCCGTCATACAGGTTGGACATCTGCTCCAGCTCGGCATTGACGACATCGGAGGTTGGATTTTGCAGGTAGTTGTAATTGACCAGGTGATTTGCGATAATCCGGTACTGGGACGCGACGTCCGAGCCGCGCAGATTCACCGCACGTTCTTCGTAATTATTCAGAATGCCCAGCCGCATGATGTCGCTGGGCACGATTCCGATGATCAGCATCAGGAGGAAAATGTAGGCCTTCAGGCTGCGGAAGATCGGAATTTTATAAGTGAGCCGCCGGAATAATCCGGGGATTTTGCTGCTTGTGTTCATGGATGCCTCCGGGGGAAGGGGTGTAAAAGGATGGGGCTGGCGTTCGGGACGCTGCCGACGGGAAACCGGACCTTTTGCTTCGCAAAAGTCCGGTTCGCGTTGCTCACCGGGTTACCGTCTGAAAACCGGCGAACTTTTCTGCAAGCAGAAAGTTCGCCATTTTTCATCCGTAGTCCGGTTCTGCTTATACGCGGAAAAAGTACCCCACTCCCCATTTGGTGTGGACGTAGCGGGGTTCGCTGGGGTTGGTTTCAATTTTTTCGCGGAGGCGGCGGATGTGGACGTCTACGGTGCGGACATCCCCGGGATAGTCTGCGCCCCAGACGAGGTTTAGAAGTTTTTCACGGCTGTAGACTTTATTTGGATTGCGGATCAAAAGCTCCAGCAGGTCGAATTCTTTTGCAGTGAGATTGACCTCTCTGCCGGAAATGCCGACGCGGCGGCTTTCGCAGTCCACGCGCATATCTCCGCTTTCCAGAATGCTTTCCGGCTTTGTGATCTGTCCTCTCGCAGAGGTACGGCGCATGATCGCCTTGATGCGCGCCTTTACCTCAAGGATGTTAAAGGGCTTGGTGATATAGTCATCTGCACCGTATTCCAGTCCCATGATTTTGTCCATGTCGTCGTTTTTGGCTGTGAGCATTACGATCGGAACATCCGAAAACTCCCGAATCTGCTGGCATACTTCGGTTCCGCTCAGTTTTGGCAGCATAATGTCGAGCAGAATCATATCAAATTTCTGCTCTTTCGCACACAGCAGCGCCTCTTCTCCGTCATATGCGCAGGTCACTTCCATTCCGTCCTGCTCCAGGCTGAACCGGATTCCTTTTACAATCAGCTTTTCATCGTCCACAACCAAAACTTTCTTTGCCATGTTTCTCCCTTTTCCCGACCGGACAATCCGTTTCTCGCTGTTTGTCCGGATTCTTTCTGTCTATGATTAAACTGTAATTTTATCTTTGATTTTTGAAAATGCAGCCTGCTTGATTCCGCTGATTTTCATGATATCCTCAATCTGCGCAAACGCTCCATGCTGCTCCCGATAGCTTATGATCGCCTTTGCCCGGCTTTCCCCGATTCCAGGCAGTGTCATGAGTGCAGCAACATCCGCTGTGTTGAGGTTGACCAGACCGTTCTCCAAAGCTGTAGCGCTGTTGCTTCGCACATTTCTGTCTGTCGTTTGCATATCGCTGTCCGGCGAAGTCTGGATTCCGGCTTTCTTTTCTGTCTGTCCGTCGGCGCAGCTTTCCGTTTTTGTCATGATATAAATCTGACAACCGTCCACTATTTCTTCCGCCAGGTTACAGCATGCTTCATCCGCTTCCGGCAAAAAACCGCCTCCGGCCTCCACGGCGTCTATAATTCTGCTGCCTGCCGGAAGCTCATAGACCCCCGGAGCGGATACTGCTCCGCAGATGTGCACCACAAGGGTTTTTGCTTCCTCTGAGGAAGCATCGGAGAGCTCTGTCCGGTCTGTGCTTCCGGCACTTGGCTCAGCCTTGCGGTTTTGGTCTGTATTCCCGGCATTTGGTTCAGTCTCGCGGTTTTGGTCTGTATTCCCGGCATTTGGTTCAGCCTCGCGGTTTTGGTCCGTGTCTTCGGCATTTGATTCTACTTTGCGGTTTCCATCCCCATAGGCTATGCTTTCCTTTTCCGACAAAAAGAGCTCTTCCCGCTGTGCCCCACAGGCCCCTAGCGTCGGACATAGCATTGCCCACAGGATTCCCCATAAAACCACTTTCCAAAGCCGGTCTGTTCTTTTTTTCTGTTTCCAGGATCTCAATTTTTCTCCTGCGGCGCGGCATGCCGCAGCAACTGTTTGAAATATCGGCATTTTATCCTCCATCTTTTCCATGTTCGAAAAGGCCCCATTTCCTGCCGCATATCAGTATTGTATGTCAGAACCGGGTATTTGACAAGCCGGAAAGCTTTCCAAAAATGCTTCCGTCACAGCCCCTATTTCCTGTATTTTGCCAATACGGAAAGCATTTTCCCAACGTCCAGGGGTTTGGGCAGATGCTCATTCATGCCTTCCTTCTTCACCCGTTCTGCATCCTCCAAAAAGGCATTGGCCGTCAAGGCAATGATAGGGATACTTTGGGCATCTGCACGGCCGCTGCTGCGAATCTCCCGCACCGCCTCGTAGCCATCCATTACCGGCATCATCAGGTCGGTCAGGATCGCATCAAAGGTACCTGCCGGCTGTTCCAGATAGCGCTCCACCTCTTCTTTTCCATTGTATGCCTTTGTGATCTGTACACCTGCATCTGTCAGAAAGGTTTCCGCGATTTCCATATTCAGTTCATTGTCCTCTGCAAGAAGCACACGCATTCCGGAAAGATCAGCACTCTCATCCCCTTCTTCGATTTTCTTACCTTCCTGTTCTTTGGGTTCTTCAAACAGGAGCGTCACCGTAAATGTGGTTCCAACTCCCTTCTTGCTCTCCACCGTAATGGTTCCGCCCATCTCGTCCACCAGATGCTTGACGATGGACATTCCCAGTCCGGTTCCCTGGGTTACACTTTTTTCATCGGTATTTTCCCGGGAAAAGGATTCGAACAGGTGGGGAAGAAATGCTGTGCTCATACCGATTCCGTTATCCGAAATCACAGCCCGGCAGGATATCCGGCTTTCCCCGATCGCCTTTATCGTCACCTGACACAGGACATGTCCGCCGGCATCCGTATATTTGATCGCATTCCCCAAAATATTGATAAAGATCTGTCTGACATGCAGAGGGCTTCCAAGGACACAGCCGGCTGCTGTACCTTCTGTCTGTTCTTCATACGTTAAACGAACTCCTCTATCTGCTGCCCGGGGTTCCACGATCGTGATAATTTCCTGCCAGAGCTTTTTTAAGCAAAAGGGCTCTTTTGTAAGCTGAAGGTTTTCTTCATCCAGCTTGTTTAATTCCAGTACATCGTTGATCAGCTCCAGCAGATGCTTTGCCGCAACCTTTTCCTTTACACGGTTTGCATCCACCAGCGCTCTGTCCTCCCTGTGTCGGTCGCTGATTTCAATCATTCCGATAATGCCGTTTAACGGTGTCCGGATATCATGTGACATCCGGGACAAAAATCCGGTTTTGCTGCATTTGCACGCTCTGCCGCCTCCTTTGCCTGCTTTAACTCCTCTTCATTTTTTTCAATCGCAGCGATCGAGCGCTCCGTGATATAAAAAACGACCAAAAAAGAAAGCACCAGTACCAGAAACATGGTCGCAGCAACATAGATCAGATTTTGGTTCGCCTCAAAAATCCCGTAGGAAACTGCAAGATCATATTCCCCATATTTTTCATAGACCAGATACTGCTGTCTGCCTCTGATTTTCGCACTGGACCGATACCGCTTTCCTTCCTGTATTTTCCCTTCTCCCAGCCGGTCGGAATCCTGCAGCTCATAAAGCAATACATCCTGCCGCGTGGTTGCAAGCATTTTCCCTGTGGTGGCATTTAGCAGAAAGATATTCATTCCGGAGGTAATCGGCATCTGCCGAACCAGATTTTCCACGCTGGCACTGTTCATTTTTGCAAGCAGTCTGCTGGGGGTAATGCCAATCTGGATCATGGCCGTACCGGAAGAATTCCAGACAATGGCATACATCATCATTTTCCCTTCTGCAGTATTCGGCACCATATCCTGACACATGGAAAGCTTTTTATCTGCCAGCATGGGCTTAAAATATCCCATTTGCTCGCCGGAAGAAAAGCTGTAGCCAAAATACTCCGGATTTGTTCCTGCAACGATACAGCCGCCCGTATTGATAATGTGGATTTCGTCCACACGCAGCTGTTTTGCGATCTTCCGGTACTCCTCTGTGGTCTGGTATAGTCTTTCTTCCATTTCAAGGAGATTTGCCACAATCTCTGCCCGCAGCGTATAATCTTCCTTCAGGGTTTCCAGAAGGGTCTGATAGCTTTCTTTATTTTCTTCGATCACATCCTCCAGCTGCTGCAGGATCATCTCGCTGGCGATCCAGGCACTATGCCGATTGTTCAGCATCTGAAAAAAAAGGCTTCCTATCCATATGATAACAAACGATATCAGAATGATTCCGTAAATCCGTCTGGTCCGATTTCCATGCTTGCTCATTTCCACCCCTTCTCAGCTTCTGCTGATGCTTGCTTTTTACAGATTTCCTTCTGCTTCCATACCCCGATATCTAAGTATAGCATTTTTTCGATGTTTTACATAGTATCTTGTGTTTCTTTACAGACAAGTCTATACTGGCCTTGTGTAGTATTTTTAAACGGAGGGTTATTTTACTTTATGAGTAAGCAGGCAGCACAAAGCACAACAAATCAGATCACAGAGGGGGTCATCTGGAAACAGCTTCTGATTTTCTTTTTCCCGATTTTATTTGGAACATTTTTCCAGCAGCTCTATAACACTGCGGATGCCATCATCGTCGGCAACTTTGTCGGTAAGGAAGCGCTTGCCTCCGTCGGGGGCTCTGCTTCCACCATTATCAACCTGCTCGTCGGCTTTTTCGTCGGGCTTTCTTCCGGTGCAACCGTTATCATTTCCCAGTATTACGGCGCAGACAACAGGCGCAGGGTCAGGGATTCCGTTCATACCGCAATTGCACTGGCCATTGCAGGCGGCGTTGTAATTATGCTGATCGGTCTTGTTTCCGCACGCTTTGCCCTGACCGCGATGGGAACGCCGGACGACATCCTTTCCCTTTCCCTGACTTATATGAAAATTTATTATCTCGGCACGATTCCGTCCATGATCTACAACATGGGCTCCGGTATCCTGCGCGCTGTCGGCGATTCCAAACGACCGCTCTATTTTCTGATCGCTTCCTGTCTGGTCAACATTGTGCTCGACCTTTTATTTGTCGCCGTCCTCGACATGGGCGTTGCCGGAGCTGCCATTGCCACCATTGCGTCCCAGTTTTTCTCCGCAATCCTGACACTGATCGCCCTGCTGCGCACACAGGATTCCTATCGCCTGATCGTTTCCAAAATCCGGTTTCACCGCGATCTTTTATTTGATATCATCAAAATCGGTCTGCCTGCCGGTCTGCAGTCCGCAATGTATTCGATTTCCAACCTGTTGATCCAGTCTTCCATCAACTCCTTCGGAACCGACACCATCGCCGCCTGGACCGCTTACGGAAAAGTGGACAGTATTTTCTGGATGATTATGGGTGCTTACGGTGTTTCCATCACGACCTTCGCCGGGCAGAATTTCGGCGCCGGAAAATACGACCGTATCAAAAAAAGTGTCCGCATCTGTCTCGGTCTTGCTGCTGTGACCAGCCTTTTTCTCAGCTTTATCGTTTTGAATTTCGGCGGAACGATCCTGCTTTTGTTTACACGCGATGCCAATGTCATCAACATCTGCATCGGCATGATGCGTGTAGTTTCTCCCGCCTACATCACTTACATCTGTATCGAAATCCTTTCCGGTACCTGCCGCGGCTGCGGGGATTCCTTTTTCCCGATGCTGCTGACCTGCTTTGGGGTCTGTGTCCTGAGGATCCTCTGGATCACGATTGCCGTTCCCCTCAGGCACGAGGTCGCAACAGTGGCATTTTCCTATCCACTGACCTGGACCATTACATCGATCTTGTTTATCCTCTATTATAAGCGTGGAAAATGGATGCAGAAGGATACCCTGCGCAATGCGCCGCAGGGGCAGGGAAAGGACGCATAAGCGCTTCTGTAAAAAACTCCCGGCAGAGCCTTTTTCAGGGGCTTTGCCGGGAGTTTCTGTTACAGAACTTTTAGCAATTGAATCAATTTTTCAATACAATCCAATCCGTTTACTCTGCGATTTCCGCCGATGCTTCTGCAGCAGTTTCCTGCTTCAACACCTCCGCTGCCTGCTTTGCTCCGTCTGCGTTGATCGTGATATTGCGGTTCACTTTTGCATCATAGGTTCCTGCTTTTACAACTTCCGCAAGGTCGATGCCCACGGTTTCTTTCATGGTTTCAAACAGCTTTGTCATCACTGCCGGTACGTTTCCTGCTACCTGATCCACGCCGTTTGATCCGTCCGAACCGCCGATGATCGTGATCTTGTCGATCTGGGTCAGAGGCTCTGCGATCTTGCCTGCGATGTCAGGCAGCACCTTGATGAGCATTTCCGCCATTGCCGCGTTGTTGTATTTCTGATAAGCCTGCGCACGTTTTTCCATCGCTTCCGCCTCCGCAACACCTTTGGCGCGAATTGCTTCTGCTTCGGCTTCGCCGACCATGCGGATACCTTTGGCTTCCTGTTCTTTAGAGAACAGATCTGCTTCCGCCTTCGCACGCTGCGCCTCTGCAGCCTTTTCCGTTTCAAATTTCTTTGCTTCCGCTTCTTTCTGGCGTTCAAACAGCTCTGCTTCCGCTTTCTGCTGACGTTCGAATTTCTCAGCTTCCGCTTTTTTCTTAACCTGTGCATCCAGCGATTTTTCCATCGTCTCTGCTTCACGCTGTTTTAAGAGCACCAGACGTTCCTCTTTTGCAATGTTGGCATTTGCCGCAGTTACTTCGATGGTCTTTCGCTGTTCCTCTTTCTGGATCTCATATGCCGCATCCGCTTCCGCCCGCTTGCTGTCCGCGTTTTTCTGAAGCTCTGCCTTCTGCATATCCAGCTCGTTGTTCTTGATGGCGATCTCTCTTTCGGAATTGATCCGCGCGTCGTTGGACTGACGATCCGCTTCCGCCTTTGCTACCGCGATTTCTTTTTCTGCCTCAGCCTTTGCAATCGCTGCCTTTTTCTTGATCTGGGAAATGTTGTCGATACCAAGGTCATCAATGACACCATTGGAATCCGTAAAGTTCTGCACATTGAAGCTGACAACGTCCAGACCCATGGCAGCCAGGTCAGGCTCGGCATTTTCCTTTACCAGGTCCGCGAATTTCTGACGGTCGCTGACCATTTCCTCCAGACGCATGCGGCCTACGATCTCACGCATGTTGCCTTCCAGAACCTCTCTCGCTACCTGCGCAATGTACTGGGTGTTCTGATTCAGGAAGTTTTCTGCTGCCTGCTTTAATTTTTCGGGCTCGCTGGAAACCTTGACGTTAACTGCTGCGTCCACCTGAATGTTGATGTAATCCGCCGTCGGCACCGCTGCTTCTGTCTTCACATCGATCGGGATCAGCTTTAAGCTCAGCTTGTCAAGACGTTCCAGAAACGGGATCTTGATACTCGATTTCCCGATAATGATCTTTTTGCGCAGGCCGGAAATAATATACGCCGTGTCCGGAGGTGCTTTCACATACCCAGAAGCGATAATTCCAAGCAGCGCGATCACTGCGATTATGGCAACAACAACTCCTAAACTAATTCCTGTAAACATACTCATTCTCCTTTTCTCCACCGGTCCGGTGGACTCGTAAAGTAAATAGCTTCGGTCGCTGTCAGGCGACTTTTCCGGAAAAGTGCTTTTCCCCCGGAGGGTTTTGTTTCCTATGGACACCCTTTCCAACGAAACAAAAAACGAGGCCTCTATTACAGCCTGACAGCTGCAATAAAAGTCTCGCGCATTTCATTTAATACGGACATCTGCAGCAAATCGATTATCATCTGGCTGCTTGTCGGGGTGACGGTTTCAAACCACCTCTCGGTGCTGGCTACTCCCTTTTATTGTTGAAATAAATTATAGCACTTTTTTATATTTTGTCAACACCCTGTCGATATATCGTTTTATCAAAGAAATGTTTGCGTCAGACCGAATACATGTTTTGCGGCACCGCATTTGGAGAATATCTGGGAATGATTTATGATTTCTATTGACATAAAAATCTGCTCTTCCTATAATAATAGTAGTAGGAAAAGCGTGCTTTTCCAGTGGGCTAACACTAAAATCTGATATGCTTGTCAATCCTGTGATTGACCGTTGGCGGACAACACTAAAATCCGATATTTTTACCGGTATTTTACCGGTCGTTGGCAGACAACATTAAAATTAGCCACAAAGAGGGAGTATATAGTACAATGGTGCTATTGCTCTCTCTTTCCATATCTATTATTTATGATCTTTCAGGAAAATCTATGTATATGTAGTCTAACCGTTATTCTTTATGGAGGATTTCCGAACTATTTATGAAGTTTACAAAAGAAGACGCACGTAAAAGAGTTCTGAATTGTACGAAGCAATATCAGCAAAACCTTTTGCATAAGAAGTTGCTTATCATTTTCAGAGAAAGACAGGATAATTCCATTCGGTTTATAGAAGTCATATTTCATGAGAGAAATTACCAACACCTGACCGGATTGGAACTGACAAATACAGAGGGCAAAATACTGCAGCATCAATCCAAGAACTTTTACAGAAAATGTATCGAAAACAAGCTCGGCTTAAATGACGTTGATAAAGTGATGGGCGGTGTAAATTTCTGCCTTGGTCTAAGCAGGGAAAATGACGTATTTATTCCCTCTTCTGCCCTTTTAGAAGATATCAAAAAGCTTACCTCCTCTCCTTCTCAGGTTCTCGCAATTTTCGAAAAAGATATCGACTCTGAGCTCTATTCCACCGTCAAACACGTTGCCAAAGGTCTTAATCTTCACCATTTAATTTTACCTCCGGAAATCAGCTCTAAAATCAGTCTGGAACATTATGTTTATCGTGGGAAATAGTTTTTTTCGTCTAAAAAACAATAGAATGCGTGCTGAGCGTGCATTCTATTGCTATTGTTTCGTTCCTCTTTTGCAAATTATTCCCCTGCAAGCTCCACGTCCATCCCGCTGCAAAACTCCAGTCCATCCGCAAACTCCAGCGTCAAAAATCCATCCGCATGCGTCTGCACGCAGGGTGCTGCGCCTGCGGCGTTCTCTGCTGCCGCACCCGTAGTTGTCACCACCGCTTTTTCCATTCCGGTGCGGATCCCAAGCTGTTTTAACTTCATGCTGCCGCCCAGGCATTCGATACGGATTTTGTTTTCCGCAATGCTCAGTTTGCCATATGCGCCCGGCACAAACCACGGCGCGGTGAGTTCAGGCAGGGCGGGCGAAAAGCTGAGCTTTTCTCTGGGCATATCTGCCTTTAGACCAGTCAAAGACTGTAACACTGCCCAGGATGCCAGCGCACGATAGTAGTGTTCCCCACATTCCTCGTGGTTGAAGCGTCTGCCATTCTGTGTGTGCCGTCTTTCGACCGTTTCCACGATCTGAGCTGCTTCCTTGTATCTGCCGTTTTCCAGCAGGAATGATGCGAAGGAATATTCGATGCCGGACCAGTTGCTCTCCATCTGCACATTTTTCCAGGTATACAGTGTCGGAGTTGCCTGCGCCGGATAGGAGGCGTTGACCAGACCGGATTCTGGGCTGAAATTTTCCGAAAGAATGTAGTCTGTCGCAATGTCGATCTTATCCTGGGGCAGAAAATTGCCCAGCCCGAGCAGACGCGCATACCACTGTCCGTCTATCTGGTCCGTCATGCAGCAGTCGTCCCGCTTGTCGCCGTCCGCCCAGAGACTGAAATATCTGCCGTTCCAGAGCTTTTCCACAAAGGCCTTGCTGCCCTTTTCCAGCAACGCTTCCCACGCTGCTGCACGATCCTGCACCCCGAGATCCTGGGCCATGCGCACTGCCGCTTTTAACGCTGCCAGCCACAGGCTTGCGATATAAGCGGGCGTCCCCTGCATCGCCCATGCATCGTAGGTGTTGGCTCTCGTATCATGATCCGGCAGACCGTCCCCGTTGCCGTCCAGAAGCTGTGTGTTGTCCATCGCCTTTTCGATATGCGGCCACATCCGCGCAAGGTACTCCCTGTCACCCGTCCAAAGGTAATCTCTGCACACCAGCAGCACAAACTGCGGATTCATATCCACACGATCATACCCGTCATCCACGCCAGATAGGTCCGGTGTGAAGAAATGATGTACGCGTCCGTCCCCACGCTGGAATTTTGCGCCCATTTCCATCTGTTTTTTCTGAAGGTTCGGGAACAATGCCAGAATACCAAACGAACCCTGGTAAGTGATATCTGTCGTGTGGAAGCCGCAGCTGCCGTAGCCCTCCCACATGCCGAACTCGCCCCGTTTCGTCCACCAAGAGCATTTGATCAGTGTGCTCAAATGATCCGACCACGCATCCGCAAGCTCGTGCGGTACGCTCGTATTTTTTAATAAAACGGAAAAATCTTCTGCCGCAGGAAGAATCGTCTCCCGCTCCTGATTCAGATACGCAACGACTTCTCCTGCATCTGCAAAACGCTTTGCATACCAGTGTCCCTCAAAGCGTCCGGAATCTCCGAAATGGTTCGGGAAATGCCAGCCGATCACAAAACGGATCTGTTTTCTTTCGCCGGGTGCAAGCTTACAGCTGCCGCAAAGTGCGGAATCGCCCCAGTTTTCCTGTCCGTTTTCATCCGGAAAAATTCGTTTTATCTGACGAATGCTCGCAATGATAAACTCCCGTTTCATTTCCGGCTGCGTCAGCAGCTTTTCGTCAAAGTGGTGCACTCTTTCATACGGATGTCTGACGCATGCGATCTGCAAAAGCTTTTCAAAAATCGCATCCAGCTCCTGCTCATCCATCAGGGAAATTTCTTCTTCCGTCAGCTCTGTGCCAAACTCCGGCAGTGTCTCTGTCCCGAGGTTTGTCAGCTTTCCGGTATCCTGAAAATCAAACAGATAGGATTCCTCCGTCACGCCGAACATGCTGTGCATGACATAATTGGTAAAATACGGTGCAAATTCCCCTAAAATCCAGCTGACCTCATCCGCAGAAACGCTCCATGCAAGGCTTCCGTTGGATGCGTTCGGCTTTTGGGAATCGCTTTTCATCACGATCTGTGCGCAGCCTTTTTCAGCCGTCAGCTGATTTTTCAACCGTCTATGTTCCATCCCGCGGTTGACCGGATTTTTCAATTTACCCAGAATCGAAACCTCCGCTTCCTGATCGGAAGGATTGGCGATTGTAAAGGTCACATAAAAACCCGGCGTCCCTGCGATTTCTTCTTTTCCGGGTACAAACGGAGATGCAAACTCTGCCTCGATTTCCACCGGGAGCGCGCTGTCCTCATACTGCAGCCTGCAAACCGGAAAATCCGGATTCCAGCAGATTTTTTCGATTTCTTTGTACCACGAATACATCAGTGACCGAAATTCGCCGTTGTCCCGGTCATGACAAAGTCTGCGTACAACAGGCTCTTTTCCTGCAAGCTTGGCGCGAACTGTAAACGGCAGCACATGGACGTCGTAATCATATAGCTTTTTCTGTTTCCGCACATCCGGGCTTCCCCATTTGCCCATGTTGCAGATGTCCCATTCCCGCAGCTCTCCGTTCTGGCAGATTTCCACGCTTCCCGCGCCGATTCCCCCCAGCGCCATACCGTTTTTCTGCCATCTGTAATCTAAAGTCCCCTCCATGATATTCCTCCTTTTGCAGGCAGCGCCCTGTCTGCTGTCTGGCATAATTCAATTCTGAAAGATCCCACGAATTGCTCCGCCGCAAAGCCTGACAGCGAAAAGGGATGCCGCCCGACAAAACAGCAGCTTCAAATCCCTGTTTGCCGATCCGGCATCCCTTCTCTTCTTTTCCATTTGCCTGCATGCGGTCAGTGGGACTCGAACCCACACGGTTGCCCATTGGCACCTAAAACCAACGCGTCTGCCAATTCCGCCATGACCGCTCACCGCTCCGGCAGCCGGTTGTTTCGGCTGCCGAACGCTTCTCTTTCGTATAACTTAATTATTATATCGAACTTTTGAAACTTCTGTCAAGCATTTTACGGCATCAGCTCATAGATTCCACGATTCTTGTTGTCGCGCACGGACAGCCAAAGGTAATTGTTATCATCGTCCACATCCTGGCAGACCGGTACCTCCTTGCGGTTCGAACCGGCTCCGTAGGGGCTCCAGATTCCCGCGTCCGCAAAGCCGTTCCACTCTTCCTGATTGCCGTCCCAATTTAACGTCGTCAGGTACATTTCTCCGCTGTAGAAGCCGCTACGGAACGTTCCGATCACATTCTGGATGTAACGCTCCTTTTTGGCAGCCTTGCTCATATCCAGCTCGTAATGCTCCTGTCCTTCACCGTCCGGCAGGTCGTTTTTCCATTCTCCGGCATACATATGCTCGCGGTACGCGCGGTCCGACGTGGTGTCATCGTCATAATAAACGTAAAAGCGCACCCACTTGCCGTTGCCTTCGCGTTTGCCATTCGACCACTCGCCGTAGTAATAGGCGTTATCCGCATAGCAGGCGATTCCGGTTCCGTCCGGCTGTCCTGCGCTGCTGCGCTCGCCATAATAATAAAAGCTGTTTGCATCCGAAATATCCGACGACATCCTCATATACCAGGGCAGCATCGCCAGATCCTCCACCGCATCCATATTATCCTGTTCCCAGTAACCGGACATCTCCAGAAGCATCTCTTCGTTTGTCTTGTTCGCACTCTCCGCGCCGGATAACGGATCGTTTCCGCTCACCGTCCGGAGGTTGCCCTCCTGCTTGGCACCCTGACTTTCCTTCCCTTTGCCTGCGGGAAGTTTGCTGTCCGGATGCTCTGTCAGCGTCTCATCCTCCTGCTGTCCCCTTTCCGCCGTCTGCTTTTTCCCCGCTGTTGTTTCTTCCGTCTGATCCGCTGCGTCCTTTGTCTCTGATTCTGCAGACTCTGCCTGTTCCTCGCTGTACCATATCTGCGTGCTTTCCGTTTCTGCGATCTCTGCCCGTGTCTCCCTGCGCTGATGCAGCCGTACTGCGCACAGCGCGATGATAATTACCAGAAAAAGAGCAATCGCCGCCACCGGGATCAGATCCCTTTTTTTATCGTCCATGTCCGCATTTCCTCCAGTTGGTTTATTGTAACATAGGCTTTCTTTTTTTCCTATTTAAACTTTATTAAGAAAAACGAAAGCTTTTTCTGTTTCTTATATATATGCGTTTTCCTCCCTTGACATCCCTCAAAGTCCTGACTATTATGGAACAGAAAACGAATTTACCTTACACGAAAAGAGGAGTTTTATGAAAAAATGGATTGTCTGGCTGAAAAAAAACAGTCCCTGGATTTTTCTGCTGATCGGCCCTGTTCTGAATTTTTATCTGCTGGAATGGTACACGCATAATCCGTTCCAGACCATGAAACCGTATATACAGGGGATGAATCTGGCGCTGTTTGAATTTGCAGCACTGTTTTTATTTGCACTGACTGGCAGGATCAGCCGCGCACTTGGCATCGAAACCGCCTTCTGCGCCATTTACGGTCTTGCAAACTATTTCGTCCTGGAATTTCGCGGTGCGCCCATCCAGCCGTGGGACATTCTTTCGATCTCGACCGCTGCCAGCGTCGCGGACAACTACGAATACAAATTGAACCGCACCGCAGTAATCGTGCTGATCTGTTTTGTCCTGCTTCTGGTTCTGGAATTTTTCCAGAAAAAAGGCTTTCCGAAAAAAAATAAAAAAGCCCGGATTGCCCGGGTCTGCCTCGCGCTTTCCTGCGGTCTTTTATGCTTTGGCTACACGAAAATGCTGCACAGCGAGGACATCGTCGAGCAGAAGCTTCACCTTTACAACAAGCTTTTCACTCCGACGACGATTCAATTTAAAAATGGTACTGTAACTGCGTTTTTAATGGAGCTTCAGTACATTTCTGTCGATAAGCCCTCCGGTTACAGCGCAGAAAACGCCAAAGAGCTGCTGGCATCCTATGATACCGGCTCTCAGGAAGCCGCTGGAACATCCTCGAACAATGCACAAAAGCCGAACATTATCGTCATCATGAACGAGGCGTTTTCCGATCCGTCCGTGCTCGGCGATTTTACAACGAACGAGGATTATATGCCCTTCGTGCACAGCCTGCTCGACGGCGCGGATAACACGATTTCCGGTCACTTAAATGTCTCCGTCAAGGGCGGCAACACTGCCAACACAGAATTTGAATACCTGACCGGCGCTTCAATGGCGTTTCTTCCTTATGGAAGTATCCCGTATCAGCAGTATGTGAAAAAAGAGACGCCTTCGATGGCCTCCTATCTTTCCTCCCTCGGCTACTACACGATTGCGATGCACCCGTACCGCGCCGCCGGCTGGGACAGAAATCTCGTTTATCCCAAGCTCGGCTTCGACGGAATGCACTTTCAGGAGTTTTTCACAGATTCTCCGCTTGTGCGCAAATATGTCAGTGACGAGGGCAACTATGAAAAGATCATAAAGCTCTACGAGGAAAAAGATGCGGACACGCCACTGTTTCTATTCAACGTGACGATGCAGAACCATTCCTCCTACAGCGACTGGGCGGATTACGACAACTTTTCTCCCGATATCACGGTAGAAGGCTCGGATTCCAAGCTGCTTCCGGCGTACCTGTCCTTGATCAGGCTGTCCGACAGCGCCATCCAGAACCTGATTTCTTACTTTGAAGCACAGGAGGAACCTACCATGATCGTCTTTTTCGGAGATCATCAGCCTGCCGATTCCGTCGTACGTCCGGTCTGGAAGCTAAACGGCAAAGATGACGCGGACTTAACCGACGAGGAAGAGGCGCTGCGCTACAAGGTTCCGTTCTTTATCTGGGCAAACTTCGATATCGAAGCGGAAAACGATCTGGAAATCAGCGCAAACTATCTTGCGGCAAAGACGCTGGACGCCGCCGGGCTTCCAAAACCCGCTTACGATAACTTCCTGTCGCAGCTGCGCACGGAAGTACCCGTCATTTCAGCCAACCATGTAACGCTGTCCGACGGAACCTTTACCACTGCATCCAAGCAAAAAGATCTGCTTTATGATTATCAGACCCTGCAGTATTACCTGCTTTTTGACTAAACCGCGGAGGATTTCCTTTTTTATGAAAAAAAAGATCTGTTTCTTTTCCTTCCTGCTGCCGTTTCTTTCCATGATGGCGATTTTTATCGGCAACGGCATTTATCCCTTCGGAGATCAGAGCTTCATGCACTCCGACATGTACCATCAGTACGTCCCCTTTCTGGAAGAATTTGTCCGGAAAGTGCGCGACGGCGAACCGCTCTACTACTCCTGGCGCATCGGTATGGGCTCCAATTACCTGTCTCTTTACGGCTACTACAGCGCAAGCCCGTTCAACTGGCTGATGCTCCTTTTGCCCGAAAAATATTTAATCGAATTTATGAGCTACATGGTCGTTTTCAAAATCGGTCTGTGCGGCTTCACCTTTTCCTGGCTTTTGACAGAAAAATTCCACACAAACGACCTTTCTGTCCTGTTCTTTTCCACATTTTATGCGATGTCCGGCTTCGTTGCCGCATATAACTGGAACGTCATGTGGATGGATACCCTCGTCCTCGCTCCGCTGATCGTCCTCGGTCTGGAAAAGCTGGTCTTCGAAAAAAAATACAGCCTCTACTGCATCACCCTCGGGCTGTGCATTTTATCGAACTATTACCTTTCCATCATGGTCTGCATCTTCCTGTGCCTGTACTTTCTCGTGCTCGTACCGAACCTGTTTGGCTCTGATGGCTGGAAAGCGTTCCGCGCAAGGCTGCTTGGCGCAATCGGACGTTTTGCTTTATTTTCCCTGTTGGCTGGCGGTCTCGCCGCCGTGCTGCTGATCCCGGAAATCGCTGCCCTGCATGCGACTGAATTTTCCGAATTCAACTTTCCGGAAAAGATCAACTGGTACTTTTCCTTCTTCGACGTAATTGCGCGGCATGCGACCGGTGTATCCAGGGAAACCGGTCTGGATCACTGGCCGAATATTTTCTGCTCCAGCGCAGTCTTTTTCCTGATTCCGCTCTATATCGTCAACCGAAAAATCCCTCTGAAGGAAAAGCTCGGCAGACTGGTATTATGCGCCTTTTTCATCGTCAGCTTCTCGGTCAATACCCTGAATTTCATCTGGCACGGTTTCAACTACCCGGATTCGCTTCCGGCACGTCAGTCCTTTTTGTACATCCTGCTCGTGCTGCTGATGTGCTATGAGGCGTTTTCAAAGCTCGACGGCTTTACCATGCGCGAGCTGTTTATCTCTCTCGCCTGCGGGCTCGGTTATCTTTTGCTGGCAGGAAAGCTCGTGGAGGACGACGCCTTTACCCAGGGCACCTTTGTGCTGAGCGCCTGCCTGCTTGCTGCCTACGCGCTGCTGCTCTATGCCTGGAAAAAAGGGAAAGAAAAACAGCCTGCAGACAGCTTCCCGTATCAGCGTGCGATTGCAATCGCCGTGCTGGCGCTGGTCGCTTTTGAATCCACCTACAACATGGCGCTGACGAGCGTTTCCACCACCAGCCGCAGCAGCTATCTGGAAAGCATTCCCGCCTACCGGGAGTTAGTTGCTCGTAATGAAGAAAAAGATTCCGATTTTTACCGCTACGAAAAGCTCAGCCGCGTCACCAAAAATGACGGTGCGCTGGCAGGCTATCCGACAGCGTCGCTGTTTTCTTCCACCTCCAACGCGGCGGTTCAGGACTGGTACGACCGCATGGGCATGAGCGAAAGCAAGGTATTTTACTGCTTTGACGGTCAGACGCCGCTTTCCGCAGCGCTTTTAAATGTCCGTTACCTGTTTTCCCGCTCTGATGCAGAGGATTCCAGCCTCTACACGCTGATCGACGAGCAGGACGGCGTTTACCTGTACAAAAACAACAAGACGCTGCCCGCCGGATTTATCCTGCAGGATGGACAGAATCTTTCTTCCTCTGAGTTTTCTGAAGAGACCTCCGACCCGTTCGAGGTACAAAATCAGATGGCGGCTTCTGTTTCAACCTCCGATCCGCTCTTTGTTCCCATCGAATCAGAGGAATCCGGCAATCAGGCTTTCTTTGATGTATACACGGAGGGGCATTACTACGCTTACTGTAAAAACTCCAAGATCGATACCGTTTCGATCTCTTCCGCCAGCGTCAACAAAACGTATAAAAAAGTCAAATATGACTATATTCTCGATCTCGGCCGTCACGAGACCGGCGACCATGTAACGCTGACCAACGACGGAGATAGCGTGCTGAATGCCGTTGTCGTGCGCCTGGATGAAGCGGTTTTGTCCCGCACACTGCAGACCCTCTCTGAGCAGCCCTTTACGGTAGATTCTTATGATTCCAGCCATGTGACCGGACATGTCGACGTCACCAAAGCCGGTCGGCTGATTTTATCCATCGCAAACGAACCCGGCTGGACGATGAAGGTGGACGGAGAAGCCGCAGACTACGACGTGTATGATGGTGTATTTCTATCCGTTCCGCTGACGGAGGGCAGCCACACGATTGAGCTTTCCTACCGCCCTGCAGGTCTGACCACCGGTCTGATCGTCAGCCTGATCTGCCTGCTTGTGTTTATCGGAATCGGAGTTGTTCCAAAGCGTTTGGGAAAAAAATCCTGACACCTGACTGATTTTATGCTATAATTTTTAACTGGTGCAGCGTTTCGTACCTGCACCATAAGACGTTTGATTCCTGATTTCCTGAGCTTCTGTCAGAAGCCAACGTCCGCTGCACTTTTTTACAGCTTCCTAAGATTATTGAAATATGCCGCCCTGCGGCAGAAAAGAGGTAATATGGAACACTTAATCATCCCGGAGAATTATTCCTCCGCCCTGAACCTGCACGATACCCAGATCGGTATTAAGACGGTGAAAGACTTTTTCCAGAGTCTTCTGGTCCGTCATTTAAACCTTCTGCGTGTCTCTGCTCCGTTATTCGTCGATCCCGCTTCCGGCATGAACGATAACTTAAACGGTTATGAGCGCCCGGTTTCCTTCGGCATTCTCGAGCAGAACGATTACCGCGCAGAGGTTGTACAGTCCCTTGCAAAATGGAAACGCTACGCGCTCAAGGAATACGGATTTTCTCTTGGCGAAGGTCTTTACACGGATATGAACGCCATCCGCCGCGACGAAACGACTGACAACATCCATTCCATTTTCGTCGATCAGTGGGACTGGGAAAAGATCATCGACAAAAAGGACCGCAACCTGGAAACCTTAAAGGCAACCGTCTGCGACGTTTACAAGGCGCTGCGCAAAACGGAAATGTACATGGCGATCCAGTATGATTACATCGAAGAGATTCTGCCCCGTGAGATTTTCTTCATCACCACCCAGGAGCTTGCAGACATGTTCCCGGACAATACGCCCAAGGAGCGTGAATATTTCATCACCAAAGCAAAGGGCGCTGTCTGCATCATGCAGATCGGCGATAAGCTCGAAAACGGCGAGCCCCACGACGGCCGTGCACCCGACTACGATGACTGGGCATTAAACGCCGACATCCTTGTTTACTATCCTGTTCTGGACATCGCCCTGGAGCTGTCCTCTATGGGTATCCGCGTGGACAAAGAGGCACTGCTGTCCCAGCTGGAAAAAGCCGGCTGCCCCGAGCGCGCAGAGCTGCCGTTCCAGAAAGCAGTCCTCAAGGAAGAGCTGCCTTACACCATCGGCGGCGGTATCGGTCAGTCCCGTATCTGTATGTTCTTCCTGCGCAAGGCGCACATCGGAGAAGTACAGTGCTCCATCTGGCCAGAGGAAATCCGCAAAGAAGCGGAAGCCCACGGAATCCAGCTGCTGTAAACAATAGAATGCACGCTCTGCGAGCATTCTATTGTCATGAATAAGGATAAGCGGCTGCGCGTTGTCCTGTTATAGAATGCACGCTCCGTGAACCTTCCATTGTCATAAAAGAGCGAGGAAGCTGTATCGTATAGCTTCCTCGCTCTTTTTGGTCAGCACATCACACAAAGGATCTTCTTCTCGTCGCAATGCAGGCGCTGTCACCAGCTAATCTTAACTTCTTCTCTGCTCATCCTTTTTGCCGCGATGCCGCCTTTCCCTGCAGCATCCACAATAAAAACAGGCTTCCTGCTGACAGCACCAAAAACAGCACACACGACGGAACGCTTAAAAATACGCCGCCAAAGGGCAACAGCTCTAACATCACATACACAAACAGGTTCGCAACGCTGTGGAACAGCATCGGCGCTGCAATCGTTCCATACCATTCATACACCAGCGCCAGCAGGCAGCCGATTACGGTCGCATAGACCGCCTGAACCAGATTTCCATGGAACAGACCGAACGCCAGTCCGGAAAGCACCACCGCATACGGCACTTTCAACACCTTGCGCAGCTGTCCATAGACCACGCCGCGGAAAACGATCTCTTCGCCCAGCGGCGCAAGAATGCCGTAGGAAATGATTCCCAGCCACACCGGCGTATCGAACTGCATCTCCGAAACCCTCTGAAAGGTCGGAGAGAACCGATACAATTCTGTCAATGTCAGAACACCGTTCATGCCGATTGCAATTGCCGCCGCCAAAATCACCATCGGAACGATGGACAGTTTATCGATTTCTTTTATCGAATGGAACCGGATCTTTTTGTGCCAGATTCCGTAACAGATTATAAATGCACCGAACGTCGAGAGTGCGCTAGCCACATTCAGCCAGAAATTGTAGGAAGAGCCCTCCAGCTCCTGCAGCCCGATGGCATACACAATCGATACCGCCGTCAAAATTACGCTGCTGATTAGGAGACTGATTACATAATAGGCAAACATCGCCAGTGCGCTGGTTCCAACTGCACTCCAGAACTGCCCGGATTTGGTCTTCGTTTTGGCAGCGCTGCCGCGGTAGCGCTCTGAAAGGGAATTCGAGCCAGTCGCCGCGCTGTTTCCTGTCTGCGTGTCTCTTCCTGCCTGCGCGCTATTTCCTGCCTGCGTGCCACTTCCTGCCTGCGCGCTGTTTCCTGCCTGCGTGCCGCCCAGCAGTACGCTTCGCAGTCCTTCCACATCCCGGACAATGATCTCCGCACCGGCATTTTCCAGCTCTCCCGGCTGTGCATACCCATATGACACCGCGATGCAGTGTGCACCGATCGCTTTCGCACCCTCCACATCGAAGCTGCGGTCGCCGATCATCACCATCTTATCCGGATCGCTTTCGCCCCGCGCTGCAAGCTGGGACAGCACCTCTGCAACCACTTCTTCTTTGTGCACTCTTCTTCCGTCCAGCTCGCTTCCGACCACGATGTCGAAATATTCCCGGATTCCGAAATGCACCAGAATATCCTCCACATAAACGGTCGGTTTGCTCGATGCAATCGCCAGCGTCGCCCCGGATGCCTTCAGATCATGCAAAAGCGCTCCCATTCCGGGATACAGCACATTTTCGTATTTGCCGGTTACAGAAAACCGCTCCCGGTACTTCTCAACTGCCTCCTGCGCCTGCTCCGCCGTAAAGTTATAATATTTCATAAAGCTCTCTGCAAGCGGCGGCCCGATAAACGGCTCCAGCCGATCCAGCTCCGGTTCTTCAATTCCAAAGCTTCTGAGCGCATACTGCACACAGCCGCAAATTCCCTGTTTCGGATCGCTGATCGTTCCGTCCAGGTCAAATAAAATACAGGAAAACATAACAGTCTCCTTTCATTTCTCTTCTGTTCTGCAGCCAAACGCCTGCAGCCTGTCTTTATAGTGTACCAGAAAGCACACGAAAAGGTTATGAAATTTTTGTGAAATAGAGATTTTCCGTTTCCTGCGTTCATAAATTGTAACAAAAATCCGGCAGGAGCCTTCATGATCCGAGATTTCGTTCATCTGATTCAAAATAAACTGCGCCACTATGCCGTTTTTCCCTCTCTGCACAGTCTCTCCCGCTCGTCTGCATTCCAAACTGCCCTGTTTTTGCTCGGCGTCCTCGCCTTTGCCCGCGCGTGCATTTTTCTCGCCCCTCCGTCTGTAACAGCACTGGCGTCTGCCTCTGTAAACGGCACATTTATGCCTATTTGCCGTGTCGAAACCGACCAGAAAAAAGTCGCGCTGACCTTCAACTGCACCTACAGTGCACAAGACCTGCACCAGCTTTTGGAAATTCTGAAAGAAAAAAATGTGCACGCCACCTTTTTCGTTTCCGACACCTGGGCAAAAAACTATCCGAAGCTGCTCTGTACGATTCACAACGCCGGACACGATATCGGCGGTCTGTGGACAACACAGGCATCCCTTTCCATCCGGGAACAGACGCTCACACTGGAAAATCTCACACAGCGAATTGATCGCCTTACCGATTCTGAAACGACGTTGTTTCGTTTTGAAGATGGAAACTATGACAACTCTGCTATCCGGCTCATCCAGGAATCCGGCGGTTATCCGGTGCAGTGGAACATCAATTCCATGGACTGGAAAGACTACGGGGCACAGGACATCCTCCATCGGATTTTAAACAGTCGCCAACTCCAAAACGGCTCTATCCTCCTGTTCCATGCCGGAACCGTTTATACCGCACAGGCGCTTCCCGACCTGATCGACAATCTGGAGGATCAGGGCTATCAGCCAGTTCCCATCTCCGAGCTGATCTGGAAGCACTCCTATTATATGGATGCAGACGGCGTACAGATTCCGAAGACGGAACCGTAAACAATAGAATGCACGCTCTGCGTGCATTCTATTGTTTATTTTCTTCTTTTTTATCTTCTTTTTTTACTTCCAGCATAGACGTACAGTACGGACAGCGGGTTGCCTCTGCCGCAACCTTGCTTCTGCAATAAGGGCACATTTTCACAGCAGGTTTTTCCGGCTCCTTCTTTTTGCCAAGACCAGCCAGCGCGTTCATCCCTTTTACCATCAGGAAAATAATCACTGCCATAATGATGAAATTGATCACTGCGGTCAAAAATGCACCATAGCGGATTTCCACATCCCCGACCATCACAGACAAATACGTCAGATCCGTATTGGCAAACAGGCCGATCAGCGGTGAAATCACATCGTTTACCAGCGAATTGATGATCGCCTGAAACGCAGCACCAATGATAACGCCGACTGCCAGATCCATGACATTTCCTCTCAGCGCAAATTCCTTAAATTCCTGCAACAGTTTTTTCATAGTGGTATCCTTTCTTTTGTTATGTTATACTTTGGGACATGAAACGAAGAAATTTATCCCATTTAAAACTTACAATCTTTTTGATCCTGCTCGCTGTCCTGATTTTTGCAGCGGCAACCCTGATCCTGAAAATCGTAAAAAACGCTTCCACTCAGGTGCTCTCCTGGTCGGAAGCTGTTGAAGCCGTTTCCTCAGAACCTGTAAAAAATGTTCAGACATCCTTAAGCGTCCCCACGCAGATTACCAAAATCGGCGACGATTATTTTCTGGTGGACTGCTATCACAATCAGATTCTGACCTCGAAAACGCCGGATGCTCCACTTACCGACTGGTATGTGATGACCGATCAGATCAACCGCGGGCACACCATCGCAGGGGACGGCACCGTTTATCTTGCAGATGACACCGAAAACAACCGCGTCCTCATCTTTGAAAAACAGGACGGACAGTTTTACCTTACCCAGCTTTTCAACGAAATCGGCACTCGCCCGCATTACGTCGTCTATGATGAAACGGAAAAACGTTTTTATGTACTCAGCTCCATGACCGGACAATTGTACGTCTTTTACCGTCCCGATCCGGACAGCTCATCTGTCGCCCTCGAAAAAATACTCTCTGTGCCAGAGCTGGATCAGATTTATGTCCGCTCCTTTACAATCGACGGCGACGACCTGTACTTTGTTTCCGGCAATCAGTCGATTCTGCGCACCCGCAAAAAAGACCTGAAGATTCTGGAACGTTTCCCGGTTCCTGCCGAAATCTCCGGCATGATCCAGCTGACGCACATTCAGGACTGGTTTTACATCACCGTTTCCACCGACCTTACCGGCAATCAGGATTATGCGACGATCCTGCGCGTGCAGGATTTAAACGATCTTTCTTCCGGCAGCTGGGAGGATATTTATGACAACTTTGTCGGAGGCGGAACGCCTTATTATATCTCTTCCTTTGACGGACATTATTATCTGACGGAGCACAGGATTCCCGGACACAGCGTCTGGCAGTTCGATGTCATCGACAACGCACTGACAGACATCCGCGCCCTGTTTTAGGACTCATCGACCGTTTCTGATCTTCTTGCGTTTCAAAAGCCCATGTCTCGTACTTTGCTTTTTAGTATGCCTGTTTCAGCTTTCCTGCACAATCCTTTTATCGCGTTCCCGCTTTGAAAAAACACAGCCGCAATAATCCTGACGATACAGGTCGTACTGGCGGCTTAACTCGATGGACCTTAAATAGCCGCCCTTTTTCTTAAAATCCGACGGCAGGCACGCCACATGATATTCCTCCGCCAGTCGGCTGCCGATTTCGTTGAGCTTCTGCGCATTTTTCAGCGGACTGATCGTCAGCGTTGTTGTAAAAAAATCATAGCCGCCCTCTGCCGCCAGCCTCGCCGCTTCCCGCAGCCGCAGCTCGTAGCAGATAAAGCAGCGCTCTCCGCCCTCCGGACAGTCCTCCAGCCCTTTCGTCGCCTCGAAAAATTTTTCCGGCTCGTAAGTGCCCTCCAAAAGTGCGATCTGGTTCAGCATTTCAGACCCTTTCGCCTCTTCATTCAGCGTGCTCACCAGACGTTTTAATTCCTCCACTCGATGCCGGTATTCCTCCAAAAAGCTGATGTTTGGATTGTAATAAAATACCGTCACGTCGAAATACTGCCGCAAATATTCCAGACAGTAGCTGGAGCACGGCGCACAGCAGCTGTGCAAAAACAGCCGCCGGTGATGATCCGGAAGCTTATCGATCAGGTGTTCCAGTTCTTTTTGATAGTTAATTTTGTTCATTTCTCCTCTTATTCACATGCAAAAAAATTTTATATTTTAACCATTTTCTTCTGCATCGGGATCTTCTGATTTACTTTTTCTGCCGAACTTTTTTACATACTCCTGCGCTTCTGCCAGAGAAATGTTCAGCTTTTTCTGTAATCTTGCAAGAATCTCTTCTTCTGAAATCCCAAATTCATATCCAGTCTCAATAATTCCTTTGGCTTCTCCTTCTGCTATCCCCTCACGCCTCGTCTCTTCAAACACGGTGCACATATCAGCATCTCCTTTCCTGGCAATTTTATTATAATCTATTTTACAGTTTGCCGCACCCGCAGCAGTCATAATCACTGTCTTTTCCACTCGATGCTCTCTAGCGTAGTTTATCGCCCGATCTCTTGTTTCCTGAAGCTTTCCATTCCGATCCAACAGAATACCGAGCAGATTAAACAGATCCCGGTTGTTGATATTATGCAGCTTCAGATCATTTTTTCTCGCTTCCACGAGGTGCATCCGGTAATCATTGACAAATGGCTTCATTTCCTCTGAAATATGCAGCATCCCATGCAGAGACACCGCACCGTCCCACGGCTTTTCCCCATAATAAACAACAACTGTTATAACAGGAACCAGCCGATCATCCTTTTTCATTTTTGACAGATATTCCTCTTCTGTCAAGCTCTTTGCTGTTTTATACTTTGCCGCATTGTCCACATATTGCTTCTGATAAGCTGCATAATCATACCCCATTACCCGCATGGGCATCGCATAATGAATATGCTCCTGTCCTTCCATTCCCAGTATAACAAATTCCACGCCATATACGGTAGACTTTTTTCGAATTTTGACCGTATCTCTCGACGCTCCGATGCTTTCCGCATATTCTTTATGCTCCAAAACGGAGGATTCTTCCGTATCCAAATCCTCCAGTTCTTTCGGTTTGATGACCTGCTTTCCATCAAACAGCACTGCGTTGAAAAAATCAGCAAACTGTTCCTTATTGCGCCAATAATTCTTTACGATAATATCCGGTTTTAATGCCTGCTTTTCTTTTCCCATACAGTGTCTCCTTTATCAACAATAGAATGCACGCTCTGCGAGCATTCTATTGTCATGAATAAAATTCTCCCACAAAATCGCATTGTTCCATAATAGTCCTATCTTCGTACTACCTTAAAAGGTACTACCCCATAACCACGAAGACCCCACAGAAGAGATTTCTCCCTTCTGTGAGGTCTTCGAAATTATTCATGACAATAGAATGCTCGCAGAGCGTGCATTCTATTGTTGCTTACAGCCTTTTACTTAAAGTATGCCACACCGGACTCGAAGATCTTCAGATCCTGTTCGCCGTAGATATTCTGTGCAACGCTTCTGTCGCGGCGCTCGGAGTGCGCCATTTTGCCCAGGATACGTCCATCCGGAGAGGTGATGCCTTCGATCGCGCTGTAGGAGCCATTGATATTCCATTCTTCATCCATGGAAATCCTTCCTTCCGGATCGGAATACTGGGTTGCCACCTGTCCGTTTGCAAACAGCTTGTCAATCCACTCCTTCGGAGCTACGAAACGTCCCTCACCGTGGGATGCCGGATTGACATATACTTTTCCAAGCTCAGCACCCTGCAGCCAGGGAGACTTGTTGGAAACCACCTTGGTGTATACCATCTTGGAAATGTGACGGTTGATCGTATTAAAGGTCAGGGTCGGAGAATCGTCCTTCTGTCCGACGATTTCGCCGTAAGGAACCAGACCGAGCTTAATTAACGCCTGGAATCCATTACAGATACCAAGGCATAAGCCATCTCTTTCCTTCAGAAGCTTCATAACCTCTTCTTTGATCTTCTCGTTCTGGAATGCAGTTGCAAAGAACTTTGCGGAGCCATCCGGCTCGTCGCCTGCGGAGAAGCCGCCGGGGAACATGATGATCTGAGCCTGGCTGATCTCTTTTGCAAACGCATCGACGGAAGAACGGATGTCCTCTGCGCTCAGGTTTCTGAATACATGGGTTACAACCTGTGCACCTGCGCGTTCAAATGCTTTTGTGCTGTCGTATTCACAGTTCGTGCCGGGGAATACCGGGATGAATACGGTAGGCTTCGCTACTTTATTCTTGCATACATAAATGTGATTTGTCTCATACAGGCCGGTTTCTACTGCGTCCGTGTCCTTGACTGCCTTTGTAGGGAATACCTTTTCCAGAGGTTTCTTCCACGCATCCAGCGCCTCTTTTTCGGAAAGGGTCATGTTTCCATAGGTAAATACCGGCTCTGCCGTTACCGTGCCGAGCAGCGTATAAGCAACATCCATATCCGCCAGACGGTCTGCCGGAACTTCTGCCACCAGATCGCCAAGGCCGTTTGTAAACAGCTCCTCTGCAGAAACCGTTTCCTCAATTGCAACGCCAAGTCCGTTACCGAATGCCATGCGGGACAGAGCTGCTGCCACACCATAGCTGTCCAGTGCATATGCGGAAACGATCACGCCCTTGCCCATCAGCTCGGTAATCTTTGCATACAGTGCCATTACCTGCTCATAATCCGGCAGATCGTAAGCATCCTTCTGAATGGAGAAACGAACCAGACGGTTTCCAGCCTGTTTTAATTCCGGGCTGATAACATCTTTTTCCTTTGCAACATCCACAGCGAAAGAAACCAGGGTCGGAGGTACGTCAATATCGTTAAAGGTTCCGGACATGGAATCCTTACCGCCGATGGACGGAAGTCCGAATCCCATCTGCGCGTCATAAGCGCCCAGCAGCGCCGCAAAAGGCTGGCTCCAACGTTCGGGATCCTGGGTCATGCGGCGGAAATATTCCTGGAAGGTAAAGCGGATTCCGGAGAAATCGCCGCCTGCCGCTACGATTCTTGCCATGGATTCCACAACCGCGTAAATTGCGCCGTGGTAAGGGCTCCAGGAGGACAGATACGGATCAAAGCCGTATGCCATCATCGTTACCGTATCGGTCTTTCCTTTCAGGACCGGGAGTTTGGCAACCATCGCCTGGGTCTCGGTCAGCTGATACTTACCGCCGTAAGGCATCAGCACGCTGCCTGCGCCGATGGAGGAGTCGAACATTTCCACAAGACCCTTCTGGGAGCAGACATTTAAATCCGACAGCAGCGCTTTCCATGCCTTTTTCAGATCGCCGGCTTTTACGGCTTCCTTTACAGCAGGAACTGCATACTGCTCAAAATAGTTATCTTCTTTCGACGGAACATCTACAAAAACATCGGTTTCCTGGTGTGCTCCGTTGGTATCCAGAAATGCTCTGGACAGGTTTACAATGCTCTTGCCGCGCCAGTTTAAAACCAGACGGGGTTCTTTGGTTACAACCGCAACCGGAACTGCCTCCAGGTTCTCTTCTGCCGCATAGCCTAAGAAGGTATCAACGTCTTTCGGAGAAACAACGACTGCCATTCTCTCCTGAGATTCGGAGATTGCAAGCTCTGTGCCATCCAGACCGGCATACTTCTTGGGAACCTTATCCAGATCAACGGTCAGGCCATCTGCCAGCTCGCCGATGGCAACAGAAACGCCGCCTGCGCCGAAGTCGTTACACTTTTTAATCAGACGGGAAACTTCTTCTCTGCGGAACAGTCTCTGAATCTTTCTTTCGGTCGGAGCGTTACCCTTCTGCACCTCAGCACCGCAGGTTTCGATACTCTTTTCCGTATGCACCTTGGAGGAACCGGTTGCGCCGCCGCAGCCATCGCGTCCGGTACGTCCGCCCAGCAGGATGATGATATCGTCCGGATCGGAGTTTTCACGGATGACGTTGCGTCTCGGAGCCGCACCCATAACCGCGCCGATCTCCATACGCTTTGCAACATAATCGGGATGATAAATTTCTTTTACATAACCGGTGGCAAGGCCGATCTGGTTGCCGTAGGAAGAGTAACCGGATGCTGCACCGCGCACCAGCTTTTTCTGGGAAAGCTTTCCCTTTAAGGTGTCCGCAACCGGAACGGTAGGATCCGCTGCACCGGTCACGCGCATTGCCTGATATACATAACCTCTGCCGGAAAGCGGGTCGCGGATTGCGCCGCCCAGACAGGTTGCCGCACCGCCGAAGGGTTCGATTTCGGTCGGGTGGTTGTGGGTTTCATTTTTGAAAAATACGAGCCATTCCTCGGTGACAGGGCCATCGCCGTAGTCCATTTCAACGGGAACAATAACGGAACAGGCGTTGATTTCATCGGACTGCTCCATATCCTCCAGCTTGCCCTCTTTTTTGAGCTTACGCATCGCCATCAGTGCAAGATCCATCAGGCAGACAAACTTATCCGGACGGTCTTTAAAGATCTCTGCACGGGCATCCAGATAACTCTGGTAGGTTTTTTCCATCGGTTCCCGGTAAAAACCATCTCCGAATGCGACATTTTTCAGTTCGGTGGAAAACGTCGTATGACGGCAGTGGTCAGACCAGTAGGTATCCAGCACACGAATCTCCGTCATGGAAGGGTCTCTCTTTTCCTCGCCTGCAAAATACTTCTGGATATGCTTGAAATCCTGCAGGGTCATCGCAAGACCAAGAGAATCGTACAGCTGCTTTAATCCGTCTGCATCCAGCGTAGTAAAGCCGTCTAAAATCCTGACATCTGCGGGCTCTGCGAACTCGGTTACGAGCGTCTTTGGCTTTTCCATACCGGTTTCTCTGGAATCTACCGGGTTAATGCAGTAAGCCTTGATCTTGTCAAATTCTTCGTCTGTCAAATCGCCTGTAATCAAATAAGTAACTGCGGTACGGATAATCGGCTGCTCCTCCGCTTTTAAAAACTGAACGCACTGTACGGCAGAATCTGCACGCTGGTCAAACTGTCCCGGCAGATATTCAACGCTGAATACGCGTCCGTTTGCAGGGATTTCGATCGTCTCGCGATACAGAATATCCACGGGCGGCTCGGAAAAAACAGTACGGCATGCCTGTTCAAAAACCTCATCACTGATATTTTCCACATCATAACGAATGAACATCCGGACATCTTCGATCCCTGACATATTCAGATAACCGATCAGATCCTCCTTCAGTTCCTGTGCCTTAACCGCGTAACCGGTCTTCTTTTCCACATAGATCCGTCTTACGTTTTCCATTTGTCCTCCTTTTGCCGCACAGGCGGCATTTTACGTTTCCAGCTCAGTCTTACCAATTCTATCACAAAATTTCTTTTCATGGTAGCAAAAGTGTCGATTCTGCTCAAGTATCGTCGGCATTACTATTTTCGGACAGATTTTTTGTTTTCGTGTGTGCATCTTTTTCATGCAGCGGCCGCGGCAGATCCCAACAGTAATGTGTCGCAAGCACCCGGATCACAATTACCACCGCAGTTCCTGCTGCCAGCGCCAGATACAGATGGATATGGATCAAAAGCACACACACCAGTGCGCCCG
>ERZ772865.306-NODE-306-length-56020-cov-8.398856_pt1 | contig 56020 bp, 43 predicted proteins | sample MGYA00512133_ERZ772865 | MGnify/ENA primary metagenome ERZ772865 (study PRJEB29015, sample SAMEA2737722) | human gut metagenome | biome: human gut; feature: human-associated habitat; material: faeces | place: China | collected 2012 ...
ATGATGTGAGTTTCAAAAGTCTAACCCCACATGAGCCCGCACATCTGATATAAGACAAATGACGATATTACATGCCAGCATTGTGCTTCTCAAAGAACTTCTTAGTTTCTGCCACTACAACTCCACTAAGTGCAAACAGTGCAATCATGTTAGGGAGTGCCATAAGTCCATTGAATATATCCGCTATTGTCCATACAGCACTTACTGTCATATATGGTCCTATAAATACTGCTAATATGTATATCCAGCGGAATATCTTTACATGCTTCATATTTCCGTTACTTAAATATTCAAGACATCTTTCACTGTAGTAATCCCATCCAAGAATAGTAGTAAATGCAAAGAATACAAGACAAAGCATAAGCACAAAGGATGAAACCTGTGCAGGAAATGGCAGTCCATTCTGGAATGCATATGTAGTAACCTGGACACCCTGAAGTCCCTCTACCTGCCATGCTCCTGTTATAACTATTGAAAGTCCTGTAAGTGTACATATAACTATTGTATCTATGAATGTACCTGTCATGCTTACAAGTCCCTGACGTACTGGCTCTTTTGTCTGTGCTGCTGCCGCTGCTATAGGTGCACTACCAAGTCCTGCTTCGTTAGAAAAGATACCTCTTGCAACACCCTTCTGCATAGCTACAAGCATGCTTCCTACAACACCACCTGTTATAGCTCTTGGTGAAAATGCTGCTTCCACTATAATCTTAAATGCTGTTGGAACCTTTGTTATGTTAGTTATAACAAGAACTCCAACAAACAACACATATAACACAGCCATAAATGGTACAATAACCTGACTTACACTTGCTATTCTCTTAACTCCACCTATAAGAACAAGAGCTACACATACTGCAAGCACAAGAGAAGCTATAACAACTGACCATGAATATTCTCCTAAAAATGGGATATTCACGCAATGCGAATTATCTGCATCAAAGAAGCCATTAACAGCACTTGATATACCATTTACCTGGCTGAATGTTCCTATACCAAAAAGGCCTACACATACACCAAAAAATGCAAATATTTTAGCAAGCCATTTCCATTTCTTTCCCATGCCCTGCTCTATATAGTAAAATGGTCCACCCAGACTATGTCCATCTTCTGAAACAACACGGTACTTAACAGCTAAAAGTCCTTCTGAATATTTAGTTGCCATTCCAAAAAATGCTGCCACTATCATCCAGAATAACGCTCCTGGACCTCCTGCACATACAGCAGTTGCCACACCAACTATATTACCTGTACCTATCGTGGCACTTAAAGCTGTACACAGGGCTGCAAAGCTTGATATTTCACCTTCGCCCTCTTCTTCATTCTTTATCATCCACTTTAATGCAAGAGGAAGCTTTCTTATCTGAAGCACACCAAGACGTACTGTAAGCAGTATACCACCTGCTATGATAAGAACCATAAGAGGTACACCCCAGACAAAATTATCAATTTTACCAAGAATGTTGTTAATCTGGTCTAACATTTTTATTCGCTCCTATTCTCTTTTGATTCCAATTTAAATGGTTAAATACACTTTAGCATAGCACAGTTATCAAGTGCAATCAATAATTCTATCTTTTTTTTGCATAATTTGTATAAAAATACTCCTTTCGGGTTATATTACGGATGAGGTGATGACAAAATGATTTTAACCGAACAAGAGACTATGCTGTTAAATGATTTAAAACAGCAGGAAGAGCTTTGCCGCGACAAATATGCCTTTTACAGCAGTGAAGCAAAAGACCCTGAATTAAAACAGTTATTTGAGGTCATTCAGAAAGAAGAAGCGGAACACTATGACACCATCAGCAGTCTGCTTTCCGGTGATACGCCTGATGTTGGTATAGCTGCCCCGAAGAACTATCAGCCAAACGCTGCCTACCATGCATCCAGCGAAAATGCCGACAAGAAGCACGATGCATTATTGTGCAGCGATTCCATTTCCAGTGAAAAGTATGTATCTTCTGCATACAACAACGATTTATTCAGCTTTGCTTCTCCAAAAGTCCGTCAGATTTTAAACCATATCCAGACGGAAGAACAGCAGCATGCAGAAATGATTTACCGCTATAAAACTGTAAATCAAATGGCTTAACCTGCAGATGCATTGCAACTGTCAAAAAGGCATCGGAACAGGAAATTTTTCTGCTCCAATGCCTTTCATGCTTTTTCTACTTATTATTTATTTTCGCTGCTCACGGTTCTTACATTTCATCTCATACATTCGCTCATCTGCCCAGTTAATATACTGTTCCATGGATGCCTCGGTATCCGGCTCCTTCTGGTAATAACCAATACTCATAGACAGACGGTACGGCAGCTTCTCATCCCTCTGCCACTGCTTTAACAAGGCTGTTATCTGAGCTTTCTTTTCTTCAGCCTGTTCCCAGCATAAAGCATCAGAAACCACTAAGAATTCGTCCCCTCCATAACGGATAATCAGTTCCTTTTCACAGAACGCCTCCTGCAATGCCTCTGCTGCAAGGCAGATTGCCTGGTCACCCGCTTCATGACCAAACTCATCATTGATTTTCTTTAACCCGTCCATATCAGCAAAGATAAATAACAATCGACGTCTGCTGGTATTTGCCTGTTTTACCATATCTACCACAAAACGGTTGATTCCCATCCGGTTATAAACTCCTGTCAGGCTGTCGCGGACTGCCATATTATCAATGTTACGGGCAGCATTCCGAAGTTCTGATACATTCTTTAACTTTTCCAATGCATTACTGATATTACGAATCCAGACATAATAATTCGGAATATGTTTTGTATCCAATGTACCGGTCAGTATCATATATCCCAGGCAATTATCCCTGAAATGAACCGGCATATAGAGATATTCCCCTGAACCTCTGCCATTCCACATTGCCGGGAACATCTGCTCACTGGTAAAAGAATAAAATTCCGGCATGCCGTCCTCATTATTTAATTTGGTTATGTATATCTTGTTTTCATAATCCCGGGTAATTGTGCGGTTGCGTAAAATGCTGTTACCACGGCCGGTCATCTCATAATAAATACTCTTATTCAGGCACAGATATACATCCTCTGTCGTAAACTTCCCAATATTCTGGCGGATACAGAAGATTAATTCTTCCAATGATTCGCACTCCATCATCTCATCTTCCATATTGCGTATCTGATAAGTATATTTTTCATTTTCTTTTTTTTCAAGGTATAACGTTTCTATCGCAGATACCACGCGCTTTTTATCCTCTAAAACACAGCCACAGCTTTCATGCACTGCAACACGTGAAGATAAAATCAGCTCCTGCTTCTTCCCTGTCTCAATTTCCTGCAAAAGTAACTGCATAGCGGTATATCCCAGTGTCTCCTTTGGTCTGTCTACCGTAGTAATTCCCGGAATATAGCGCTGGGTATCATAAGAGCCATCAAATCCTGTTACTGCTATGTCCTGTGGCACCTGATATCCCAACTGTTTCAAACGGTTGCAGGCGCCTAATGCCATCTCATCATTGACACAGCAAAGTGCCCGTGGTATCTTTCCAGCCTCTTCCATGGCATCCACTACCTGTACGCCACTGTCAAAGGAAAAATCCCCATGCCATACCGTATAATCTTCTGTTGAATAGTTCTTTTCTTCCACAAAATCTTCAAATGCCTTCTGGCGGATATTACTCTCTTCATTTGTTGCATTTGCAGCTACAAAATGAATTGGATGATAGCCATGACTGTCAACATGCTCTATCATCTCCCGCATTGCCTTATAATTATCTATTCCAATCAGGCTTAAGCCTTCTACCTTTTCCTCAAAGCTTACTGCAGGAATGCCAGCGTGATGTATTCTTCGAATAATTTCCTCTTTTGTTGTTTTCTCCCAAATTGTATTGGTCGCAAAAATTACGCCATCAAAACGCGAAAGATTAGCCAGCGAATATATTTTATTTTCTCCAAGCACATGCTTGTCCGAAATCTCACTCCCTGCCTGACAGGTAAAAATAGAGATTGCATAGTTTGCTTCCTTTGCCTTACGAATAATACCATTGATTAATCTGGTCTGATATTCACTATTCCATCCAGCTAAAAAGACTGCAATATTACCCAGTTCTTCCATTATGTTCCCTCCAGCATATTTCTTTTATTTTACCACAAATATTCCGACTTTCCACCTGCTTTTTATGAAACTCTTTAAATTTATTTACCAGACATTTATCCCACATTCTCGTGCCTGCGACGGTCGCTTGCGGCATCTACCTTATACGCCGCAGTGTGCATCCTCACGGAGCGTTTTTTACTTTACAGGAAAGCAATTTCCTGTAAAGCAAAAAAGACCTGCAAAATAACAGGTCTCTTTTTCTACATCTTCTTTATATATTTTCTTCAGTTTTCTTATAACTGCGTTGTTACGAAAATATCGTAAATTGCCTTGATGGCATTTTCAAAATCAGAATTACTTACTCCAATGATAATATTTAACTCAGATGACCCCTGGTCAATCATCTTAACATTGACATTTGCATGTGCCAGTGCTGAGAAGATTCTTCCGGATGTTCCTCTGGTGGAACGCATACCGCGTCCTACAACTGCAATCAGGGCGATGTTAGACTCTAATTCTACGCTGTCCGGCTTTGCAAGGCGGTGAATTGCAGATACAACTGCCTGTTCCTTGCCTTCAAATTCCGGCTGATGTACAAATACGGTCATGGTATCAATACCAGATGGCATATGTTCAAAGTTAATACCGTTTTCTTCAAATGCAGAAAGCACTTTACGTCCAAAACCAACTTCTGAATTCATCATATCTTTATCAATATTTACAGATACGAAGCCTTTCTTTCCGGCAATACCGGTAATGGTATATTTGGACTGGTGACAGGTTGTTTCCACAATCCATGTTCCCTCATCTTCCGGTGCATTGGTATTACGGATGTTGATTGGAATACCGGCTTTACGGACCGGGAATACTGCATCTTCATGTAATACGCTTGCTCCCATGTAGGAAAGCTCTCTTAACTCACGGTATGTAATTACTTTAATTGGTTCCGGATTGTCAATAATTCTTGGGTCTGCAATCAGGAAACCGGAAACATCAGTCCAGTTCTCATATGCTGTTGCATGTACTGCTTTTGCAACAATAGAACCGGTAATATCAGAGCCTCCTCTGGAGAAGGTCTTAACACTTCCGTCCGGCATGGAACCGTAAAATCCAGGAACTACAGCACGTTCAACCTTGGAAAGACGTTTACCCAACACTTTATCTGTCTTGTCTGCATCAAAGTTACCATCTTTATCAAAGAAGATTACTTCTGCCGCATCCACAAATTCATAGCCTAAATAGTTCGCCATTACAATACCATTTAAATATTCGCCTCTGGAAGCTGCATAATCAGGACCTGTCTTGGCTGCAAAGTTCTTCGCAATTACTTCAAACTCATCTTTCAGAGAAAGCTTTAAGTTCAATCCGTTAATAATGGAATCATAACGTTCTGCAATCTTTTTTAATTCCTTATCGAAATCCTCATCATTTTCTGCCAGAGCATAACATGCATATAACATATCCGTTACCTTGGTATCTTTGGAATTTCGTTTTCCCGGTGCACTTGGTACAACATAGCGGCGTTCCGGGTCTGATGTGATAATCCTGCCTACTTTTGCAAACTGTGTTGCACTTGCAAGTGAACTTCCACCAAATTTAACTACCTTAATCATCGTCATTTGCTCCTTTACTATCTCATAACTCAAGATTGTATCTTATTTTTCCCCATTTGAAAAGAAGTAAATGTAATTTCCATTTAAAAATTTCAATTTAATTTCTATTCAATTTATGCTTCTTCCTGTTTTTTGGTCTTTAACAGTTTGGTAAAGCAGCTTGCTGCCACCATAACACCTAATACCATCAGAAGAACTGCAACAACGAGCTGCAAACCATCTACTAAGAATACTGCAGTTCCATTCATTACATTGCTTACCAGTGCAATGAATTTCTGAACCAGTGCAGTAAAGGTTACTGCCAGCATGCTTACCATTGGTACATACAGTGTCCAGCCAGTACGTCCGGTAGTCTTTAAGAATACAGCCAGTGCAATCAGAACAAGTGCTGCAAGTAACTGGTTTGCAGAACCAAACAGCGGCCATACATTGTTGTATCCGCCCAGTGTTAATAAGTATCCAAAGAATAAGGTCACGATTGTTGCGAAATATTTATTGGTTAATACTCTGCGGACACCACCCATTTTTGCAGGGTCTGTTGTATCCTCATAGAATAATTCCTGGAAGGACATTCGTCCGATACGTGCTACAGAATCCAGTGAAGTAAGTGCTAATGCAGATACACACATGGTCATAAATACAGTTGCCACATCATTTGGTACACCTAACATCTCAAGGAAGCCAGCAACACCGGATGAGAAGATTGCAAATGGTGTTCCATCTGGTTTTGTACCATTTACAGCTACTGCACCAACAACGACCAATACGATAATTCCAAGTAATGACTCTACTACCATTGCGCCATAACCAACCATAGGCATATCTTTTTCATTGCGGATGGTCTTAGATGATGTCTCAGAAGATACCAGACTGTGGAATCCGGAAACAGCACCGCAGGCAATGGTTACAAATAAGGTCGGGAACAGATAGGATTTACTTCCGTCTGCTCCGGTTAAAACGAATCCGTTAAATGCATTTAACTGCATTGCAGGATGAGCAACTACTACACCAACAACTGCGCCGATAATCATACCAAGAAGCATAAAGGTTGTCATATAATCTCTTGGCTGCATCAAAAGCCACATTGGAAGTACCGATGCCAAGAATAAGTAAATCATGATAATGTAGATCCACATGGTCTTATTGGTATAGATTGGAAGTTTCATACCTACTGCAAACATCACTACGATTAATGCAATTGCAACGATACCTTTTACGATTTCGTTCATCTTTGGTGCTTTCTTTAAGATAATACCAAGGATAACTGCAACACCAATAAATAACATGGAAACAGTTGCTGCTGCACCGTTAGCATATACAGCATTACCATCACCTGCCGGATATGCATTGAAGGTTCCGGCAACCATATCTGTAAATGCTGCGATTACCAAAAGGGTAAATAACCAGCAGAATAACATGAAAAGTTTTCTTCCCATCTTACCGATGTACTTTTCAATAATCATACCCATGGATTTTCCCTCATTCTTAACTGATGCGTACAGAGCACCGAAGTCCTGTACTGCTCCGAAGAACAATCCACCAACTACTATCCATAAGAATACAGGTACCCATCCGAACACACTGGCAAGGATTGGTCCCGTTACAGGGCCTGCACCAGCGATAGATGAGAACTGATGTGAGAATACGGTAAATCTGGATGAAGGAACAAAGTCCTCTCCGTCTTCATATTTTACTGCAGGGGTTTCAGCTTTCGGGTCGATTCCCCATTTCTTAGCCAGCCAGCGTCCATAAAGTAAATAACCGGCAGCCAACAATACGATGGCTATTAATACAATAACTAAACCATTCATTTTCAATTTCCTCCTCATATGAATTATTTAATTATTGTTTTTACTCCCTTTTAAATTTAATGTCAAGGTCTAAATTTAATCAATTTTATATTACTTTTTTAATCTATCGATCCATTAGTGGCCGCTTTTTCTCAATATCAGAGTCAAATAAATTACACCATTCGTTGAGATGGATGTCACATAAAAACAGCAAGAGGAACTGTGAATTTCGGGTTATATCCTGTTTTTTCCGGCAACCGGCGCATATTCGCATCCATGCTCAAATGCGCCTTGCCGGCACTTCCATGTGCCGGCATTGCCAGATACCAAACGAAATTCCATGTCCCTCTAGCTGTTTTTAAAAGACATCACTTCACAACGGACGGTGCAATTTATTTTCTTCTGTAATTAAAAAATAGCTACTCTCCGGTGTAATCGTCTAATTCATCACAATTAATTATTGCTTTGTAATGCGTCATAGCCGGTCTCTCCGGTACGGATTTTCTGGGCGGAGCGAATCTCATAGCTGAAGATTTTGCCATCGCCGACCTCCCCGGTAAAGGCTGCCTTCTGTATGGCTTCGATGGTTTTTTGTTCCCATTCTTCGGAAGATACTACGATTTCAAATTTGATTTTCGGAAGCATCTGCACTGCCACTTCCATGCCCCGGACAATTTCTTTATATCCTCTCTGCACACCGCATCCCATAACCTGCGATACTGTAATACCGTTGACTCCGATGGCATTTAATGCTGCTTTTACATCTTCGAATTTTTCTTCCCGCACAATTGCGTCTATTTTAATCATCATATCTGATTATCTCCTTTTCTATCCTACTGGTCTAATCCGTTGAAGCTTGGGTAAGCATTTTCACCGTGCTGGGTTACATCCAGTCCAAGCTGTTCTTCTTTTAAGCTTACACGAAGCGGTGTAAAGATCCTTACCACTGCCACACAAAACAGGGTACCAACCACTGCAATTACAATTGTAATTAAAATTCCTTCCATCTGTGCCAGGAAAAGACGGTAATCTCCAAACACCAGTCCATCCCATTTTGCAGTACTGTTAATGGATTTCTGTGCAAAAATTCCGGTGGCAATTCCACCCCAGATACCGCCAATTCCATGGCATCCAAATGCATCCAGCGCATCATCAATTTTCAGTTTCTTCTTAATAAGTGCAACTCCGAAGTAGCAAATCGGGCTGACCAAAGCTCCGATAATAAATGCTGACCAGATTGGAACAAATCCTGCACCCGGTGTAATTGCCACAAGCCCTACCACAAGCCCGGTGGATGCACCTACCAGAGTTGGCTTTCCTTCTTTTACAACATCAATAAGCATCCAGGATAATAAGGCTGCTGCTGCAGAAATTGCAGATGTCATAAATGCATGGGCTGCCAGTCCATCGGCTGCCAGTGCACTTCCTGCATTAAATCCAAACCAGCCAAACCATAAAAGAGATGCTCCTAATACAACAAACGGGATATTATGAATCCGATAAGTTACCTGCTCATAACCACGTCTTCTTCCAAGTATGATTGCCAGAACCAGTGCGCTGATTCCGGAACTGATATGTACCACATCTCCTCCTGCGAAGTCAACAGAACCAATCGCTGCTAAAAGTCCGTCCTCTCCCCAGACCATATGTGCCAGTGGATAATATACAACAAAGGACCATAGTGTTACAAAGAGAAACAGTGCCTTAAACTTCATTCTTCCTACTAAGGAACCGGTAATCAGTGCCGGTGTAATCATGGCAAACATCATCTGAAATGCACAGAATACAAGATGTGGAATGGTATCTGCATAAGGTCCTGCCTCCCAGCCTACACCATTCAAGGCTATCCAACGGAAATCTCCGATGACACCTCCGTGGTTGCCACCAAATGCAAGGGAATAACCAAACAGTGTCCAAAGCACTACCGACAATCCCATGATTGCCACACATGCCATCATCGTGTTACATACATTCTTTCTTCGTACAAGACCTCCATAGAAAAATGCAAGTCCCGGTGTCATAAAAAACACAAGTGCTGTTGCAATCAGCATAAAGGCTGTATCTCCAGTATTCATATCTAATCCTCCTTCTTTTCACTTGAGAAACTCTTTATGCGAGTAGCGCACGGAGCAAAGCATGTGCCTTGGCACATTCTCGTGCCTGCGGCGGTCGCTTGCGATATCTGCCTTATACGCCGCAGTGTGCATCCTCGCGGAGCGTTTTTTACTTTACAGGAAAACAATTTCCTGTAAAGTAAAAAAAAATGCCAAAAACACGTTTTCGTGTTTTTGACATCTTCGTCTACAGCTAGGACTATAGCACTTTTTTATCCCTATTGCAAGGGTATTTTTAAATCAATTAATTATTTTTTGTTCTTTTGCTAGTTTTTTTGTGATGTTTCCGGCTGTTTTCTCACCCAAAAGGATACTTTATTTCATCCATTTATCTGCCTCTTCTTTCAGCCAGGAGTACCATGCTTCCATTCCCTCTCCGGTCTTTGCGGAGATTGGGAATATCTTAAGATTCGGATTCCGTTTCCATGCATACTCCTTTACCTTATCCATATCAAAGTCAAAATATGGCAGCACATCAATTTTATTAATAATAAGTGCATCGCATACGGTAAAGATTAATGGATATTTCAATGGCTTGTCGTGTCCTTCCGGTACGGACAAAATCATTGCATTCTTCACTGCTCCGGTATCAAATTCTGCCGGGCAGACAAGGTTCCCCACATTTTCAAGGATAGCAATATCTACATCCTCAGTGCCAAGCTCCTTCAAGCCCTGTCTGGTCATGTCTGCATCCAGATGGCACATACCGCCGGTATGAAGCTGTACAACCTTTGCTGCTGTCTTATCAGCAATCGTCCATGCATCTACATCGGAATCAATATCCGCTTCCATGACTCCTACCCGGTAGTCCTTTAATAGTTCATTGACCGTTGGCACCAGGGTAGAAGTCTTGCCACTTCCCGGTGAAGACATCAGATTTAAGAGAAATGTTTTCTCTCCCTTTAACTGTTCTCTTAAGCTGGCCGCATCCTTATCATTATTTTCAAATATACTTCTTTTTACTTCAATTACTTTCATTTCCAGTTCCTCAATTATACCCTATTTTACATCTGCTCTTGCCAGTGCATCTTTATAATACTTGAAGTCTGTAAATACTTCGTTGGTATACGGATTCTTCTTATTCTTTACAGATTTGTAAATGATGTATCCTAAAGCAATGGCATTTACAATCAGTGCCAGTGCGCTGACGATTGTCATTGCGGTCGGATCTGCATTGTTCGAAGTTCCTGCTACAATGCCATTTACCGTTCCGTCTGCATACTGTCTGGAAATGGTTGCCCATGGATAATAGGTTGTTCCATCGGCAGCAGTCTCCTGAAACAGTGGAAAAATCTGTGCAAACATACACCAGATTGCCAGTGTATTTGCACGGTTCATAATCCAGCCACCCTTGTTCCAGATTAATGCTGCAATAGTAGGTGCCAAAAGCAGTGCTACACCACAGAACCAGGAGTGGGTTGGCAGACAATTGTAGGTATAAGCAAAGTTCCAGATATCATATACTACAATGTAAACCCAGATCATATCCGGCCAGATCATATCCTTCTTGTCTTTGGAGGAATATACTTTCCACCAGCCTGTCATGCAAAGGATATTTAAGATTCCTGCGATTCCGTTCATTACGTTGTGCCAGCCACCATAGAGCCATACATCTTCGGAAGATAACCACCAGGAATACCAGCCGTTGATTGCGGATTCGAAATCGCTGGCTACTGCAATCAAAATATTAATTGCTACGATTACAAATGGGAATGCGCGGAACCACTGTTTCTTTCCAATACCCCATTCATACTTAATCATCATAAAGCCGATACATCCGGCAAGTGCTGCATACAGTTTTGCGTAATGGAACCATCCATTCATATAAAGATGTGTCTGGTTATTTACGGCCCATTCTACGCCCTGTCCTGCGCATACTGCAATTACAACAAAGTAAACGGTAAGTGCCAGCGGAATAATTCCAAACATCATAAGTCCACCAAACTTGGTTCTTCTTGCAAACTCATTTAATAAAATAAGTCCGGCTAAGACTGCCAGCATGACAATCCACTGATAAATTCCATTTCCTCCATAAACATGAAACAACATTTTAACCCCTTCTTTCTTTGGTAAATTATTTATTGGAAAGCCTGCCTCAGCAGGCCTCCATTTCTTTGATACTGCATTCATTTCCCGTCAGCAGATAGGTGTCATCACTCTTACAGTACGGACATTGTCTGCCGAATTTTACAGTCGGATAAGTCTTTTTGCAATTCTCGCACATGGTTACCGCCGGAAGCGTCTCGATACGCAATTCCGATTCCGATAACAGGTCCGATTTCTTCCGGTAATAGTCCCAGCAGTCTAAAAGGTATTCCGGGACAATTCCACTGACTTCTCCAATTTCCAAAGTAACAGAACCTATCTTCGTCACTTCATTTTCTTCTGCTACTTCCTTTAATGTTTTGGAAATATGAATGATAATTCCCAGTTCATGCATACACTCACATCCTGCTTTTTATTTCTTCCTGCCTTTGAATTTAATCTTAATCTCACGCTTTAACATATATGGGAAGATTGCCTTTAACTTGTCTTCTGATTTTACCATGCGGCTTGCATCCGGCAGGTCACGGCTTAAGTGGATGGCGTCAAATTCGCATTTCGTTGTACAGATTCCACAGCCGATACACTTATTCGGGTCTACTACGGTAGCACCACAGCCTAAGCAGCGGTTTGCTTCCTTCTGTACCTGCTCCTCGGTAAAGGTGCTTCGTAAATCACGGAAGGTATGCTTTGCATCTCCAGCCTTATGTCCCGGCACCTGACGTTTTGCATTGTCAAAGGTCTCAACTTTAATATTGTCTTTATCCAGCTCAATGAACTGTCTTCTGTTACGTCCCAAAGTAAGGCTCTGTCCTTCATGAACAAAACGGTGAATAGATACACAGCCTTCTTTTCCTGCTGCAATAGCATCAATAGCAAATCTTGGTCCGGTATAGTTATCTCCTCCGGTAAAAATATCCGGCTCTGCAGTCTGGTATGTTACCGGGTCTGCCTTTAAGGTTCCGTTCGGATTAAATTCCACTCTGGTTCCTTCTAATAAAGCCCCCCACTTAATGGACTGTCCAATGGATAATAATACCTGGTCACAAGGAACGGTTAATAATTCTTCTTCGTCATATTTTGGTGAAAACCGTTTATTCTCATCCAGTACAGAGATACATTTTTTGAATACCACTGCGGTTACTTTGCCATTCTCGGTAAGGATTTCCTTTGGTCCCCAGGAATTATTTACCACAATGCCCTCTTCTTCTGCCTCCGCCACCTCATCATCGGCTGCCGGCATAATATCTCTTGATTCCAGACAGAACATGGATACATCGGAAGATCCGGTACGAAGTGCGGTTCTTGCAACGTCTACTGCTACATTTCCTCCACCGATTACTACGGTCTTGCCAGATAATTTCACGCCTTCTTCATTTAAATTGACACGACGCAAGAAGTCTACTCCGGTTTCTACGCCTACGGCATCTTCTCCCGGTACTCCGGTCATACGTCCGCCCTGTGCACCAATTGCTATGTAAAATGCTTTATACCCCTGTTCACGCAGCTGTGCTATGGTGACGTCCTCGCCAACTTCTACGCCGCACCTGAATTCTACCCCCATCTCGCGCAGCACATCGATTTCTGCATTGATCACATCTTTTTCCAGACGGAAAGACGGAATACCATTCATCAGCATACCACCCGGTCTTTTTTCTTTTTCAAACACAGTGACCGGATAACCCATTTTCTTTAAATAGAATGCGGCTGACATCCCTGCCGGTCCTGCTCCGATTACTGCTACCTTCTCCTCAAAAGGCTTTCCGGAATAATTCAACATTGGTGGTATATAACGCTTCTCTGCATGGAGCTCCTGTTCCGCAATGAATTTCTTGATTTCATCAATAGCTACTGCCTGGTCAATGGTTCCCCTGGTACATGCATCTTCGCAACGGCGGTTACAGATTGCTCCACATACTGCCGGGAACGGATTCTCCGTCTTAATCAGCTTCAATGCATCCAGATATCTTCCCTGAGATGCCATTTTAATATATCCCTGTACCGGAAGATGTGCCGGACATGCTGTCTTACATGGTGCGGTACCGGTGTCATAACAGTTAATCTGGTTATCATCCCTGTAATTTGGATTCCATTTTTCCGGTCCCCACTTGGTGGTATCCGGAAGTTCCTGCTGCGGATAGGTAATATGTCCGCCATCTTTGGTGCATAGTTTCTGTCCGAGCTTTGCTGCTCCGGCCGGACAGTACTCTACGCATCTTCCGCAGGCTACACATTTCTCCGGCTCTACGCTGGCACGGTATGCGGACCGTGACATGTTTGGTGTGTTAAAAAGCTGGGATGTTCGCAGTGCATTACATACACCAACTGCACAGTTACAGATTGCAAAGATTTTATCTTCTCCATCAATGTTGGTAATCTGATGGACATAGCCATTATCCTCTGCACGCTGCAGAATCTCCATTACTTCATCATAATCAATGTAATGGCCCTTTCCAGTCTCTACACAGTAATCTGCCATATCACCGACACCAATACATAAATCATCCTCTAAGTCTCCGGTTCCCTCCCCACGGATTCGCTGCTGACGTCTGCAGGAACATGCACCAACGGAATATTTATCATATTTATTGAGCCAGTGGGAAATATGCTCCACGCTTGCCGACTGCTGGTTTGCCGGGATTGCTTTTTCTACCGGAATAACATGCATTCCGATTCCTGCTCCACCCAGCGGAACCATAGGTGTAACTTTCTCCAGCGGAAGTTTTGACATCTGTTCAAAGAAATCTGCAATCTCCGGATGTGTTTCCACCTGCTCTTTATTCATTACCATGAATTCTGCACATCCCGGTACGAACATTGGAAGTACATACTGTTTGTGATGGTCTTCGTTCTCCCAGTTGTACTCAATGACTCCGATGACACTCATTTCTTCTAAGAGTTCTTCGGTCCGCTCTACGCTCTTCTTACATTTCTTTGCTACTTCTGCTGCGGTAGCCGGTACTCTGACTTTCATTGCCAGTGCAACTTCTGCCATCTCATCCGTCACTACACTTGCCAAGCCCCAGTATTCCGGGTCATTTTCCGTAACTTTTACTCCGATTCGGTCTGTAATCTTCTGACCAAGTTTCAGAATCAATTCTCTTGGTTCTGCCATGTGCCCCTCCTTTGTATGATACCTGTATTGCTCCCCTCACAGGTTGTTTTTTGCCGTGATTCATTACAATATTTGTATATATTATACAATATCCGGTTATTTTTATCAATAATTATCACACTTTTCACAATAGTTCTTCGCAAAAAAGAAACTGTGTCTTGTGAATTTTATACACAAAACACAGTTTCCTGTTTCTTTTGATTTTCTCACTGTTTGAAACTCATTTTCTAAAATCAGTTTCCAAAATTCTTATTTTCTATTAATCCAGTGGAATCAGTTTTTCTTTTCCACCCATATATGGCTGCAATGCCTTTGGAATATTTACGCTTCCGTCCGCATTGAGGTTGTTCTCTAAGAACGCAATCAGCATACGAGGTGGTGCAACTACAGTATTATTTAAGGTATGTGCGAAATATTTATTTCCATCCTTGCCTTTGACACGGATTTTCAGTCTTCTTGCCTGTGCATCGCCTAAGTTAGAGCAGCTTCCTACTTCGAAGTATTTCTTCTGACGTGGAGACCATGCTTCTACGTCACAGGATTTCACTTTCAAGTCTGCTAAGTCTCCGGAACAGCACTCAAGGGTACGTACCGGAATATCTAAGCTGCGGAACAAATCTACGGTATTCTTCCAGAGCTTGTCATACCACTCTTTGGACTCTTCCGGCTTACATACAACAATCATTTCCTGCTTCTCAAACTGGTGGATACGATATACACCACGTTCTTCAATACCATGTGCTCCTTTTTCTTTACGGAAACATGGAGAGTAGCTGGTCAGAGTATATGGAAGTTTTTCTTCATCATTGATGGTATCAATAAATTTACCAATCATAGAATGCTCAGAAGTACCAATCAGATACAAATCCTCGCCTTCGATTTTATACATCATGGCATCCATTTCATCAAAACTCATAACACCGGTTACAACATTGCTCCGAATCATAAATGGTGGTACACAGTATGTGAATCCACGGTCAATCATAAAATCTCTTGCATAAGAAATAACTGCAGAATGTACTCTTGCAATGTCTCCCATCAGATAGTAGAATCCATTTCCCGCAACTTTTCCTGCTGCGTCCAAATCAATACCATGGAAACGATCCATGATATCGGTATGATATGGGATTTCAAAATCCGGAACAACCGGCTCACCAAATTTTTCAATTTCTACGTTACAGGAATCATCTTTTCCAATCGGAACGGATGGGTCTATGATGTTTGGAATTGTCATCATAATCCTGGTAATCTTTTCCTGTAAATCTTTTTCCTGCTCTTCTAACTCTGCAAGGCGGGCTGCATCTTTGCTTACCTGCTCTTTTAATGCCATAGCTTCGTCTTTCTTGCCCTGTCCCATCAATGCACCAATCTGCTTGGAAATACTGTTACGGTTTGCACGTAATGCATCTGCTTCCTGCTGTGCACTTCTTGCCTGCTCATCTAACTCAATTACCTCGTCTACCAGTGGCAATTTGTGATCCTGGAATTTCTTCTTAATATTCTCTTTTACGATGTCCGGATTTTCCCGTAAGAATTTTAAATCAATCATCTTTGTTCTCCTTCTTTGATATCATGTGCTTTTTTTGAAAATTTTATAGGATTGATTCGTAAGCATGCGATTTTTCTCGCTACTCGCGTAAAAAATGCCTTCCATCCCATGCATTTTCATACATGGGACGAAAGGCTTATCTACCGTTCCGCGTTGCCACCCATTTTGCCGCATCTCTTTTTACGTCTTCTCTTCTTTGCCTGCGACCACTTCATTGCGTATCATAAGGGGTACGAACCCGTGGCTTTCACCACCAGCCTCCGAAAGTGGACCAATTGCTTCCTAATACCGGCTCACACCAGCCGCCGGCTCTCTGAATTATTCCGTCAATCTTAGCTTTCGTCAAACGCTGTTTTTACTCTGTTTCCTATTATAGCGCGGGGAGTGGATTTACGCAAGGGGATTCTACAATCCTCTGATTATATTTAAGTAATCCTGACGTTGGTCAACAACAGCATAGATTATAACTCTTTTATTTTCTTCATTTATCTTATAGAAAACCAGATTTTTTTCCAATATCAACACCCGATACCCTTGTCTTTTCAATACAAGATAATGCGGTTCTCCCCCCTTTAATGGATGAACCGCCAAATCAAGAATATTCTGTTCCAGTTCTTCTAATTTTTCCAGTGCAACCTTATTATCAAAATTTTCGGCTATATACAATACGATTTTTCTAATCTGCGCATCTGCCGTTTCTGTACGAACAACTTCATATTTCAATAATTCTATTCCTCTCCAAGCATTTGTCTTAAATCATCAAATGTTTCACGAACCGGTGCTACTCTACCATTCTTTACATCATCTTCCGCTTCTGTAAGAATTTCCAAAAGTTCTATTCTTGACTTCATTCTTTTATATTCCTCATACGAAAGAGAGACTGTATCACCACGACCGTTTACTGTGATTATAACCGCTTCATTTTCTTCTCTGCATTGTTTTGAAATTTCACTATAATGATTTCTTAAATCTGCAGATGGTCGTATTGTTTCCTGTAATGCATGCATAAAAAACACCTCCGCCTATATTATAGTCACATCATATCATAATTTGACTATGTTATCAAGTTTTCCCTTTTTTACTTATCGTAAAGTGAAATTTTTAATTCCAGTTTTTTGAATTCCAAAATGGACTGGAATTTAATTTTCCAATTCACCGTCAATTATTCACTGGATGCTTAATAGCAAAGGGCTTTTTATTTTTATCATCTTACCCATAATATATTAATATGTAATTTTTTCTGTATTTGTATATGATGCCCAAAAGGGAATCTACCTTTGCAGATTCCCTTAAATTAATATTTTTAACGTTTTTTCCCTCATCTGTTAATGTAGGACCAATAGTTCTCCTAATTTATCAGCCAATTCCCCCCTAATTTGATTTAATCCAACATCACTATCTGTATACACATAAGTTGTAGTTGATGATGACCAAGCCACCCAGCCACCATTTGACAACTGTTGCCCATATATCATTTTAAATGTACCATCTTCATATGCATAACCTGCCCCTTCACTAGTTCCTGTTAATTCAAATAATTGGGATATCGTTTCTCCTTTTTCTAAATTTCCAACATGATATTCTGGTTGTACCTTTTTGTCCGTTTCTATTGCACATCCCATAACATTAATTATTAAAATTAACCCACATAATACGATAAAATATTTTAAAATTCTTTTCATACCTTTTTCTCCCATCCTAATAATTGTCTCTTTTTTTCATCAAATTCATTCTTTTCTATAATGCCTGCATCTAACAATTCTTTAAGTTCTTTTAACTTTTTAAATTCATCTCCAGCGCTATTTTTTTCTTCTATAATTCTCTGTTCAATATAATTTTTAATTTTCTTTGCAACTTCATTTCCTTCTTGTTTAAATAATACCGTATTGTCCATATCACCGGTCAGTCCCACATTACCTTCTGCTCCTCCTTCTACCCAAAAATATAAACATCCACGTACCAATGGTGTCCATGCTCTATATTTAATCCCTCTTATTTGTCTTATTGGTATTTCTCTTTTCTCCTCCATTCCATAGATCTTAACTGCTCTTCTTCCCTTTCTTATTATTACTATTTTATCTTCATATACCACTAAATCTCCCACAACGCCATATAAATGAAATAATTCCATATTTGCCTCCTTATACCATCCTTATATTATATTTCTTCAATAATCCTAACATCTTCATCTAATATGAACTCACTTTTTCCATTCCAATTAACCCTATAAAAGGTATATCCTTCTGCCTCATTATTAAAAACTTCTAATACATCAAACTCGGTTCCATAATCCGTCAAAATAAAATCGTGATACTCTTTGTCACTTGGCTGGTCTGTTAAATATGCTCCATTTGAATTCGTAACCTTCACCCGAAACAGCACCGGCTCCTCCGTTTCTGTCTCCGTCACAGCCTCGGTCTCTGTCACGACCTCATTTTCTACCTTTGCCTCCGTTGCCGTCTCACTCTCTGTCTCAGTTGTGACAACTGCTTCGGTCACTTCTGTAGCAGCTGAATTTGCCTGCTCCTTCGTGCTGCCGCAGGCTGTAACTGATATTGCCATAAGTATCGTTAATACTCCTGTCATAACTTTTTCCGCTATTGCTGTTGAAATCTTTTTGTTTTTCATAAATGTCCGCCTTTCCTTTTTATCTTCCTTTTATCATTTGAACTGCCCTCTATTTTAGTACATATATTTACTAAAATCAATAGTAAACATCTTTATTATGATAAATTAGAAAAGTCCTCTGCAAGACCTATTATTTTTAGGATATATTCTGGATTTTTTAGAATTATAGAAATTTGTTTTTAAAAAAATTCCGGATTTATTTTCAGATTTGGAGATTATATGGATTATATACAGCGAATGCGTAATTTACGCGAAGACCATGACAAAACCCAGCAGGAAATTGCCGACGTTCTCGGAACTTCCCAGACCATGTACGCCCGCTATGAGCGTGGTGCTAATGAGCTTCCTATCCGCCATCTTCTGAAGCTCTGCCATTACTATAGTGTTTCTTCTGATTATTTTCTTGGTCTTTCTGATATAAAAACAGCTCATTTACACCATGACAGTAAAACCTAAAAAGAGGAAAATTCAATGAAATCTGAATTTTCCTCTTTTTTTACACGTTTTCTATTTTTTACTCGTGACGCAATGCCTCGATTGGGTCTAAGTTTGCTGCCTTATAGGATGGCAGAAGACCGAAAATAATTCCGATAATCATGGAGAATACCACGCCGCCTACGGCTGCCGGTGCACTGATGGCAACCGGTGTGGTACTAAGTTTTGAGATAATCTCAGCTAATATGATTCCCACCAGAACTCCAATCAATCCGCCTAAACTGGTAAGTACTGCTGCCTCGGTTAAGAACTGTCCTAAGATAACAGACTTTCTTGCTCCGATTGCTTTCTTCAGACCAATCTCACTGGTACGCTCCGTTACGGATACCAGCATGATATTCATTACACCGATACCGCCAACCAGAAGGGAAATTCCAGCAATCCAGATTAACATAGTATTGGTGGACTGGCTCAACTGCTGAATTTGTTTTGCCTGCTCCAGTAAGTCTTCGGATTTGTACTTAATGGTATCATCCGATGTTGCAAGATAGCCATTTAAAATATCGGCACTCTTCTTTCCTGCATTGGTCATATCGCTGGTGCTCTTTGCTTTAATAAGAACCTGCTGTGGTTCGTCATAACGATAGATAATCGGCCAGGTTACAGATGGTACATAAATCTTACCACTGCTGTCCTGGGAATAAGTATAATAATCATCAATGGAATTGATAACCGGCTCGAACTGCTCGCTCTTGGTTGCAATTCCTACAACAATATATGGCTGCTGCTTAATCTCAATGGTCTTTCCAATTGGATTCTCACCCTGAAATAATGCTTCTGCAGAATCTTCATCTAAGATTGCGACCTTTGCAAAATCACTGTAGTCCTCTTCGGTAAAGCAGCGTCCGCTCTTCATAATCATTCCCGCAGTATTAAAGTAGCCATTGTCTACTCCCATAATATAACCGCCGGAAAGAGAAGTATTTTTATAGTATGCTCCATCATAATCCTGTCTGGAAAGGAATAAAGATGCATCCTCTACTTCATCCAGATCTTTAATCTGCTCCAGTGCTTCATTTGTAATTACCGGAATTCCACCCGGTACACTTCCATAGGAAAAATCCATGGAATAATCTCCCTGATACAACTGCACTGTAACATTGTTATCACCTGCGCCAATCAGGTTCTGCTCAATCTGTTCATTCGTTCCTTTAATCGTAGATACAATTGCAATAATCGCTGCAATACCAATAATAATACCCAGCATAGTTAAGAAGGAACGCATCTTGTGTGACCAGATACCCTGAAAAGATAATCTTAAATTTTCTAACATGTTCGTCCCTCCTACTAATACATTACAGTTCCGGAATCTTCATCCTTATTGGTTTTGACTCCTTCTTTTGCTGTCTTACCATATGGAAAAGCAAGATAATCATCCATTGTAACTCCGGATTTAATTTCTACTGCATATCCGTATATGGTCTTTCCTGTCTTCACATACTGTTTTACAAGATGACCAGTTCCATCATCCTTCATGACATAGCTCTTACCATCTTCCTTACGCACATATGCTTTATCCAGATAAATCTTATCGGAAGAATCTTCATCTCCGCCAAGATTAATGGAAAGACTTAAGTTGTCTCCATTGCTAAGTCCAGTACTGTCTTCAATATATGCGGTATAGCCATAATAGGATGCATTCGGATTGCCATTGCCATAATAATAGCCATTGGAATCCTCCGGGTAATCATTAATCTCTGTTATTGTTGCATCAAATACCATTCCGGTGCTCCAGGAGGTTGCTGTAACACTCTGTCCGACTTTCACCTGTTCCAATGCAAGCTCATTTAGAGTTCCTTTTACATATAGACCATCTGAACCGGAAAGTGTCAAAAATGCACTTCCATCATTTGGAAGATTATCCGGATCTCCTGCTTTCTTTACGGTACCATTAAACTCAGCATAAACCATTCCATCTTCTGACTGGCTTTCCATCTGTTTCAACGCAAGCTCCGCTTTTCTTTTATCCAGATCAAGCTTAGTCAGTTCTTTTTCTTTATCCGCAATCTCTTTTGCCAGTTCATCTGCCGTATATCCGCTCTGCTGGTTATCCTCCGGTACAGATGGTGTATCCGGTACAACCGGTTCGACCGGGGTATCCGGGACATCCGGCTCATTAATTACTTTACTTCCATCAATAACATACCATTTTGCATCCGGGTCTGCTTCCTCTAAAGCTGCACCGACTTTTGTCCATGCACTGATTAAGGTTCCGGCTACGGTATTTCCGTCATGAATTTCAAATACCGCAACCTTCCCCTCACTTTTCAATGTATTCAGATAGCTTCCATAGACATATGCTTCCTTTGTACATAAGAAGCGGTATGGATTCTCCTGGCTTCCATCTCCGGTATATGGCTGCGCCGTTGTTGAAATATAATTATAGGCATCTCCGTTCTTCTCTTCTACCGTATCCGGTGTGGTTACAGAAGTATCCGTAGATGGTGTTTCCGGTGCTGATGGCGTCACACTGTCTACAGACGGTGTACTTGTTGTGGCATTGCTGATTGGCTTGGTATTTTTAAGCTTTTCCAATTCCTTCTGTGCTACAGCACTATTATTTTCGATTGTCTGGATGTCTAATTTCTTCATCTCAATTGCCAGGTCAATATTGGTCATATCATATTGTAACAGCGGGTCACCTTCGGATACTTCCTGTCCTTCTGTTACAAACACTTTCTGAATGGTCTGCTCTGTGCTGACATAAACATCCTGCTGCTGTCCATTGGTCACGGTTCCGTCACTTTCCATGCTGTCACCCCAGGAACCAGTATTTAACATGGATACTGACTGTACCTCTGCTACCAGCTTACTATTCTGGTATGCCCGGTATCCTACTATTCCTCCGGTGATTCCACCTCCGGCTAAAACTACGATTAGAATTGCAATTACAACTTTCTTTTTCATGCCTTGCCCTCCTCATCGTCTGTAAATATTTCTCCGTCTACTATATGGAGGATTCTCTTTGCCTGTTTTGCAATGTTAATATCGTGGGTAATCATGACAATGGTAACGCCCTCATCATTCAGGCTCTGGAACAATTCCATAATCTGTTTACCGGATTTCTGGTCCAATGCTCCGGTCGGCTCGTCTGCCAGTAAAATCTTCGGATTATTTACCATGGCACGGGCAATTGCTACTCTCTGCTTCTGTCCACCGGAAAGCTGTGTCGGACGGAACCCGGAACGGTCTCCTAATCCTACACGCTCCAATGCCTTCTGTGCTCTTTCTTTCCGTTCTTTCTTCTTTACACCGGCATAGCTCAGCGGAAGTGATACGTTATCCAGTGCACTTTCCCTTGGCATCAGCTGAAAACTCTGGAATACAAATCCAATACTGTTCAGTCGGACAGCAGACATCTCACGGTCTTTTAAGTTTAAGACATCCTTTCCTGCCAGTTCATAGGTTCCGGAAGTCGGTCTGTCCAGACACCCGATAATATTCATCAATGTTGTCTTCCCGGAACCGGACGGTCCCATGATAGCAACATATTCTCCTTCTTCTACCTGTAAAGATACATCCTTCAATACCGGAACTACCAGTTTATCCTGATTGTAATCTTTATAGATATGCTGCAGATTCAGAATCATTCAACCACCTCCGAATCTGTCGCACCTGACTCGCCGCTATCTGTTAATTCAGTTCCGGCTTCATCATACATTCCTTCGTCCATGTATTCGGTTCCGTCAGTATTATACATGCCTTCATCCATAGATTCAGTTCCGGCTTCATCATACATTCCCTCATCCATACCGGAATCATCTGTAGATTCCTGATTGTATAACGGAGAAGAATAATCTACTTCTTCCATATTGGTAACTGCAGCTACACCCTCATACAGTCCCTGCATCGGGAATGCAATCAGGTCATCTTCAGAAAGTCCGGATTTAATCTCATATTCACCCAGATTTTCATCATGCTCGCCTAATTCCACTTTACGTTTTTCCAGACGGTTCTTCTTATCTGCTGCCCACACATATGGGTCTCCATCATCCTGCACAATATAATAGTCATACAGCCAGAGTCCTTCCTTTTCTTCAACCTCGCCCTGTCCGTAATCCGGCTCTATATATAAATGCTGTCCTAACATCAGTCCGTCTGTACTGTCCAAAGTAACATAGAATGAATACTTGGACGCAGAATCTCCGGAGCTGCTTCCATCATACATATAAGAAGAATTACTGTCAGTCTGCGTGCTTTCAGTATCAATCTTGGAAATACTTCCTGTCCAGGTCTGCGTCTCATCTAATCTGGAACGTAAAATAACCGGTGTTCCCTCAGATATTGTTCCTACAGAAGTCTCATCAATTGTTCCTTTTACACGGTACTCGCCTGTCGCTAATATTTTCATATATGCTGCAGTATTTCCATTGGGATCCACCCCGTTTTCATTGATTTCTTTTACAACACCAGCCATCTTACTGGTTACTTCTGAGTTGTCGATGGATTTCTGGTATTTGTCAATCTCTGCCTGTTTGCTTTTCTTGTTGTATTCTGACTGCTTAATGGAAGTCTGCAGTGTCTGAATCTGTGTGGTATATTCAAACTGCTGGTCTTCCGGTGCGCTTGCTTTTTCTTTCTGCAATTCTGCAATCTGTGCATTTGAATTGGAAATGTCATTTGCAATGCCTTCCATCTCAAGCTTTGCCTGGTCTATCTGCATCTGCAAATCTTCTGTATCATAAGAAAATAATACGGTTCCCTCTTCTACTTCATCACCAACAGAAACGTATACTTCCTTTACTTTACGTTCGGAATCCTTATTTATCTCTAAGGTCTCCTGTGGTTCTACCACACCACTGTAACGATTATTGATTCCTGCTGACTGGTTCATAATTGCAGATACTTTTTCTACATATACCTTGTCTGCAGAATTTCCACCGTTGCTTCTTCCCTTTAGGAAATAGAATCCTACTCCGGCTGCAACTACTGCCGCTGCAATAACTCCAATAATAATGCCTACCTTCTTTTTGCTCATCTGTCTCCTCCTGAATAATTCCTTTTTTCTGCCTTTTACCTGTAGAAGCTGCCGTTGGCAGTTTCTCAGGAATGCCTGACAATCGAAAAAATAGCCGTAAAGCTTTCATACTTTACGACTATTTTATCATTTTCTTATCTGAAATACAGCATGGATAATTCCTAAGATTTCTTAAGAAATCATTAATTTCCTGACGAAATTTTTTGTGATTTATTTCAAAGGATATTTTGCAGTTAACTCTGATACGATTGCTCTTGCTTTTTCAGAAGCTGTTTCACCCTCTTTAATCATCATGGCAATTGCTTCTGCAATCTTATCCATATCCTCTGTATTCATGCCTCTTGATGTAACAGCTGCAGTACCGAGACGGACGCCACTGGTTACAAATGGAGACTTTGGATCATTCGGAATGGTATTCTTATTACAGGTGATATTTACAGAGTCTAATAATTTTTCTACTGCCTTACCTGTCAAATCATAATTAGTAAGGTCTACTAACATCAGATGGTTGTCAGTTCCGCCGGATACAATCTTGATATCACGGCTTAATAATCCCTTGCAAAGTGCCTGGGCATTATCAATAATACCCTGCTGATATACCTTGAATTCCGGCTGTAACGCTTCTTTTAAGCAGACTGCCTTTGCTGCAATGACATGCATTAAAGGTCCACCCTGGATTCCCGGAAATACTGCCTTATTAAAGTTATATTTATCTGCTGCTTCCTGATTGCAGAGAATCATTCCGCCTCTTGGTCCTCTTAAGGTCTTATGGGTTGTTGTTGTTACAACATCTGCATATGGGATTGGGCTTGGATGAAGTCCTGCTGCAACAAGTCCTGCGATATGTGCCATATCAACCATAAGAACTGCACCACAGGCATCTGCGATTTCACGGAATTTCTTGAAATCAATGGTTCTTGCATATGCAGATGCACCTGCAATAATCATCTTTGGCTTACATTCCATTGCAATCTTCATTACGTTATCGTAGTCAATGAAGCCTTCATCATTTACACCATAAGGTACAATATGGAAATAAGTTCCAGAAAAGTTTACCGGGCTTCCGTGTGTTAAATGTCCGCCGTGGTCTAAGTTCATTCCCATTACGGTGTCACCCGGTTTTAAAATTGCGAACTGTACAGCCATGTTTGCCTGAGCACCGGAATGTGGCTGTACGTTTACATAGTCACAGCCAAACAGCTCTTTTGCTCTCTCAATTGCCAGATTCTCTACAATATCAACGCAGTCACATCCGCCGTAATATCTCTTTCCCGGATAGCCTTCTGCATATTTATTAGTCATTACACTGCCCATTGCTGACATTACTGCCGGGCTTACCCAGTTCTCAGATGCGATCAGCTCAATGTGGCTGTTCTGACGGTCAAATTCTTTGGTAATGGCATCTGCAACTTCCATGTCCACTGCCTGAATATCTTCTAATGTATACATGTTTCTTCTCCTTCTCTATGTGATTTACTTTGAGTATCATTATAAGTGATAGCCTGATTCAACGCAACTGTAATTTTACGCATTACCGTAAAAAAGTGCATTTTCAGAAATCTTTTCCAATTTCCTTTTCTAGGTGTCGTATTTCATATTATACTGCCACTTAAATATGGCAGTTCCAATGATTACAATATAGCCTGCAATACTGAGGACATCCGGTATCTGATCCAGGAACAGAATGCCAAGAAGTGCCGCAAAGACAATCTGGGTGTAATCAAAAACAGATATCTCTTTTGCCGGTGCTTTCGTATATGCTGTGGTAATGCAGATCTGTCCGCCTGCTGCACATACGCCAGCCAGCATAAGGCAGACAAACTGTGTCATGCTCATAGGCTTATATCCGATGATAAAAAATGGCAATGTGACAACACAGGAAAAGAGTGAAAAACAAAGGACAATAACCGGTCCCTTCACTCCCATTTTTCCCAATTTACGCACATAGGTATAAGCAATTCCTGCACCCAGTCCGCCCAGTGCTCCAATCAGTCCGTAAACAAACTGTATATCAAAGGATGGCTTAATGACAAGTAGTGCTCCGGTAAATGCCAGCACAACTGCTCCCCATTCTACTTTATTTGCCTTTTCCTTTAAGATAAAGGTTGACATAATAATTGCAAAGAAAGGCGATAACTTATTTAACATATTGGCATCTGCAATATTCAGCCGGTCAATGGCATAGAAATTACAGATTAATCCTACCGTTCCGCAGAAGCTTCGCATGAAGAGTCCGCCCCAGCTTTTCTTTGGTGCATAGAATGGCTCTTTTGCCCGGATGAGCAGAAAAGCTGCCACAATGGCAGCTACTGCATTTCGGAAAAAAGCCTTTTCCATCGTAGGCAGGTCTCCTGACAGCCGGACAAAAAATGTCATCAGTGCAAAGAAGAAGCCTGCTCCTATAATAAATAAAATTCCCTGTCTTTTTTCCTGTTTCATATGATTCTTTCTATTCTGCAAGCAGTTTTTCTACGCTTGCAAGTTTCACGCAAAGTACAAAAATTTTAGTTGCTGTCTCAAGTTCTTCCATAGTCGGGAAGCTTGGTGCAATACGGATAACAGAATCCTCCGGGTCTTTTCCATAAGGGAAAGGTGCTCCTGCCGGTGTCATAACAACGCCTGCTTCTTTTGCTTTGGCAACAACACTCTTTGCACATCCCGGTAAAGTATTAAAGCAGATGAAGTATCCACCCTTCGGGCTAATCCAGGAACCGATTCCAAGCTCGCCTAATTCATCCTGCAATGTTCTTTCTACCATTTCAAACTTCGGACGCATAATTGCTGCCTGTTTCATCATATGTGCATTGATTCCGTCAATATTTTTGAAATAACGTACATGACGAAGCTGATTAATCTTATCATGTCCGATGGTCTGCATCGTAAACTGTTTTTCAATGAAGTCAAGGTTTGCCTTGGAAGTTACGATTGCTGCAATACCGCTTCCCGGGAAGCTTACCTTTGATGTAGAGCAGAATTCATATACCATATCCGGGTTGCCGGCTTTCTCACATTCGCTGATGATATCTAAAAGGTCATCCTGCTCATCTTCATAGAGATGATGTACTACATAGGCATTGTCCCAGTAAATACGGAAGTCTTCTGCTGCCGGCTTTAATGCTGCCATACGGCGGACAGTTTCATCGGAATAAGTAATTCCCTGAGGATTGGAATATTTTGGTACACACCAGATTCCTTTAATGGAATCATCGCTGCTTACCAGACGCTCTACCATATCCATATCCGGTCCTTCGGAAGTCATCGGTACATTTACCATTTCTACACCGAAAAATTCTGTTACTCCGAAATGACGGTCATAACCCGGTACCGGACATAAGAATTTTACTTTATCCAGTTTGCACCATGGTGTACTTCCCATGACACCATGGGTAAAGGAACGGGATACGGTATCGTACATAACATTTAAGCTGGAATTACCGTATACAAAGACATGGTCCGGTGTGCTTCCTACCATATCTGCAATTAATTTTCTTGCTTCCGGAATTCCTTTTAATTCTCCATAATTTCTACAGTCTGTACCATCTTCTGCAATTAATTCACTGCTGCTGTTTAATACATCCAGCATCGGCATAACAAGGTCGAGCTGGGTTGCTGCCGGCTTTCCTCTTGCCATATTTAAAGAAAGACCCATTCCCTTGTATTTTGCATATTCTTTTTCAAGACCTTCCATTACCTTATACAATTCTTCTTTTGACATTTCCTGATAAGACTGCATCTTATTCCTTCCTCCTGTATCATTCATCATTTTCTTTTAACCAGTGAAGCCACTGGGCGATTTCTTTTTCTTTTCCATTGTCGGTCGGCTCATAAAATACCGAATCCGTCAGCCCGTCCGGAAGATACTGCTGTCTGACATAGTGATGAGGGTAATCATGGGAATAACGATAACCCAGACCATGTCCTAATTTTCCGGCGGATTTGTAATGTGCATCCTTTAAGTGATTTGGTATCGGTGCCGTTTTGGTATGTTCTACCACATCCATCGCACGATTCAGTCCCATATAGGATGCATTACTCTTTGGTGCACTTGCCACATAGGCAACTGCTTCTGCAAGAATAATCTGTGCCTCCGGCATACCGATGCGTTCTACTGCCTGTGCAGCAGAAACCGCTACATTCAATGCCATCGGGTCTGCTGTACCAACATCCTCTGCCGCGCTGATCATGATTCTTCTTGCGATGAAACGGATATCTTCTCCTGCATATAACATTCTTGCGAGGTAATAAAGGGCTGCATCCGGGTCTGTTCCACGGATACTTTTGATAAATGCAGAAATCGTATCATAATGATTATCTCCTGCCTTATCATATTTCACTACACGCTTCTGGATACATTCCTGTGCCACATCGATTGTAATATGGATAAGTCCGTCTTCGCTTCGTGGTGTGGTTAAGATTCCAAGTTCAATAGCGGTAAGGGCTGCCCTTGCATCTCCATTGGCAACATCTGCCATGAATTCCAGTGCATCCTCGTCGATGACTGCCTGATATGCACCCATTCCCTTTTCCTTATCGGTAACTGCCCGCACCAAAAGCTTCTTAATATCTTCTTTTTCCAGTGCATGCAGTTCGAAAATAATGGAACGGGATAGTAAAGCTCCATTGACTTCAAAATATGGATTTTCCGTTGTGGCACCAATCAGGATAATCGTTCCGTCTTCTACAAAAGGCAGAAGGTAGTCCTGCTGTCCTTTATTAAAACGATGAATCTCGTCGATGAAAAGAATCGTTTTCTTTCCATACATTCCCTGATTGTTCTTTGCCTGCTGCACCACTTCCTCCATGTCCTTCTTTCCTGCAGATGTAGCATTCATCTGAAGGAATTCAGCACTGGTGGTATTGGCAATCACTTTTGCCAGCGTGGTCTTTCCGGTTCCCGGCGGTCCATAGAAAAGAATAGAACTTAACTTATCTGCTTTAATGGCACGATATAACAGCTTGTCCTTTCCGATAATATGTTCCTGCCCGACTACTTCGTCTAAGGTCGTGGGACGAAGTCTTGCCGCAAGGGGAGACTCTTTTTCCATATTCTGTTCCCGCATGTAATCAAATAAATCCATTTTTGCTCCTTGCATAATTTCAAAACGAATCTTGCATTTTTACTCTTATTTTTCTTCATTTTTATACTTTTTTGGTTTCAAAATGACATTTGAGCTTTAAAATAATTCATTTCATCCTAAGATACCATACCTTAATTTTTGTCTTTTGACAAGTCTATTCTGGTATTTTTTCTCGATTTTCCAGTGAAAACACACCAAAAATCCATTGAAACATTCTTTTTTCTCAAGGTAACTCAAATATCAGCTTATCTACCGTTACAAATTCATAACCCTGTGCCTGCAGCCGGTCAATAATCTCAAAGGCTGCCAGCATACTGCTGTCATAACCGTCATGTAATAAAATAATATCACCATCTTTGACATCCGTCATTACTTTATTGACGACTTTTTCCTTATTCTGCACCTCCCAGTCCCTTGGGTCTACATCCCAGAGCACCTCTATCATATTCATCTGACAGTCCAGATTCTTCTGGGTGCTTCCGAAAGGAGAACGCAAAAACTGCGGATATTCCCCGGTAATCTGATAAATGGCATCATTGGTCTTTCGAATCTGCTCACAGGCATCTTTCTTCGATAAGATGCCAAGGTTCACATGGGTATAGGAATGATTTCCTATGATATGCCCATCATCCTGAATTTTCTTTATCAAATCCGGATATGCCTCTGCTTTCTCTCCGATTACAAAAAAGGTTGCTTTGACATTGCGCTCCTTCAGCCCTTCCAGTAAATCTTTCGTACATTCCGGGTTTGGTCCATCGTCAAATGTCAATGCAACCTCTTTTATTCCACTTGTTTTCTTTATATTCATGCTCTCTGCATTTACCAGATGATTGACACGGATCCGACAGGCTCCGGCGGCAATTACCAATACCGCCAGTGCCAGATTCATCCATATCAATGCTTTTCGGATTCGACTCATTTTACACCGTTACTTTTCTGCTCTCCTGACAATATATGCAGCAACTGCATTTCTTATTATGTCAGGCTTGAACCATTTCAGGCGGTCGCCGGTTTTGCGCTGGCAGTCAGTTCTCCATTGGTAAGGTCGATAAGAATGGTATCTCCCTCTCTGACTTTATCTGCAAGAATCAATTTTGCTGCCAATGTCTCCACATATTTCTGCAGGAAACGTTTCAGCGGTCTTGCACCATATACCGGGTCATAACCTTTCTCGGTAATATAATCCTCGGCAGCCTTGGTCAGTTCCACTTTCAGTTCACGGTCTGCAAGACGTTTATTCAGATCTTCCATCAGTAACTTGATAATGTTGCCGATGTTGTCTTTGGTCAGCGGCTTGAACATAATGATTTCATCCAGACGGTTTAAAAATTCCGGCCGGAAGTTACCCTTCAGTTCTTCCATGACAGCTTCTTCTGCTTCCGGACGAATCTCACCATTTTTGTCAATGCCCTCCAACAGATGCATGGAGCCTAAGTTAGAAGTCATGATAATAATGGTATTCTTAAAGTCTACGGTACGTCCCTGAGAATCGGTAATTCGTCCGTCATCCAGTACCTGAAGCAGTACATTAAAGACATCCGGATGTGCTTTTTCCACCTCATCAAAGAGGACTACGGAATACGGTTTCCGGCGGACTGCCTCCGTCAGCTGACCACCTTCATCATAGCCTACATATCCAGGAGGTGCTCCAATCAGACGGGAAACGGAATATTTCTCCATATACTCGCTCATATCGAGACGGACCATATTGGATTCATCATCGAAAAGGCAGCTTGCTAATGCTTTGGCAAGCTCTGTCTTACCTACACCGGTTGGTCCTAAGAACAGGAAAGAACCGATTGGCTTGCTCGGGTCTTTGATTCCGGCTTTGGAACGGATGATTGCTTCTGTTACCTTGGTAACGCCCTCGTCCTGTCCAATGACACGTTTATGCAGTTCTTCATCAAGGTGCAGTGTCTTATTTCGTTCGCTCTCAGTCAGTTTGGCTACCGGAATTCCGGTCCAGCGGGAGATAATCTTTGCGATTTCTTCTTCGCTGACACTTTCATGTACCAGTGATAAATCTTCACCTTTGACTTTTTCTTCTTCAATTTCCAACTGCTGCTGTAACTGCGGCAGCTTACCATATTTTAATTCTGCCGCTTTATTTAAATCATAGCTCTGCTCTGCCTGCTGGATTTCATTTTTCAGGCTTTCCAAATCCTCACGCAGCTTCTGGACTTTCTCTACGGATTTCTTTTCATTGTCCCACTGTGCCTTCTTATTCTGGAACTCACTCCGAAGCTCTGCCAACTCTTTCTGTAAGTCTGCCAGACGCTCCTGGCTCAGACGGTCATCCTCTTTTTTCAATGCAGTCTCTTCAATCTCTAACTGCATGACACGACGGTTCAGTTCGTCTAACTCGGTCGGCATGGAATCAAGCTCTGTCTTAATCAGTGCACAGGCTTCATCCACCAGGTCAATTGCCTTATCCGGTAAGAACCGGTCTGAGATATAACGGTTCGAAAGCACTGCTGCGGAAACCAGTGCACTGTCGGTAATCTTTACTCCATGGAATACTTCATACCTCTCCTTTAATCCACGCAGGATAGAAATAGTATCTTCTACCGTTGGTTCGTCTACCATAACCGGCTGGAATCTTCGTTCCAATGCGGCATCCTTTTCAATGTATTCCCGGTACTCATCCAATGTGGTAGCACCGATACAATGCAGTTCTCCACGGGCAAGCATTGGTTTTAAAAGCTGTCCGGCATCCATGGCTCCATCGGTTTTTCCTGCACCGACAATGGTATGCAGCTCATCGATAAAGAGGATAATCTGTCCTTCGGATTTCTTTACTTCATCCAATACTGCTTTCAGACGTTCCTCAAATTCACCACGGTATTTTGCTCCGGCTACCAATGCACCCATATCCAGTGCAAAGAGCTTCTTATCCTTTAATCCTTCCGGAACATCACCACGTACAATCCGTTGTGCCAGTCCCTCTACAACTGCGGTTTTACCTACACCGGGTTCGCCAATCAGTACCGGATTGTTTTTCGTCTTACGGGACAAAATACGCACTACATTCCGGATTTCTGCATCTCGTCCGATGACCGGATCCAGCTTCTGGTCTCTCGCCCTCTCTACCATATCATAACCATATTTATTTAAGGTATCATAAGTAGCTTCCGGATTATCGGAGGTCACACGCTGGTTGCCACGCACCGTAGACAGCGCCTGCAGGAAACGGTCTCTTGTAATACCATATTCCTTAAAAATTTCCTTTAATGCAGGGTTCGGATATTTTAACAAGGATAAAAACAGATGCTCTACGGAGACATAATCATCTCCCATCTGCTTTGCCTCATCCTCTGCACTAATCAATACCTTATTCAATGCCTGGCCGACATAAACCTGGCCGCCGGACACCTTGGTTCTTGCTTCCAGATGGTGGATTGCATTGTCTACAAAATGCTCCTTCTGGATTTCCATTTTCTCGATCAGTTTTAAAATCAGTCCATCTTCCTGCTGCAGTAATGCCACTAAAAGATGTTCCTGCTCGATTTCCTGATTGCCATATTCATATGCTAATTTTTCGCAATCCTGGATTGCTTCCATTGACTTCTGTGTAAATTTCTGAATGTTCATATCTTTCACCTCATTTCCCACTGTGCTATGAACGAATTCCTGTTATTTCTGTTTCCAAGCATAAATATAGCACGCATTATTAGCACTGTCAAGAGGTGAGTGCTAAAATTTTCAGACAATTTTTGTTAATTACTATTTTTCTTATATTTAAAAGGAATTCAGCAGTCCTTTCAGCCCTTCCTCTTTATAAACTCCCTTATAATACGCAACTTCATCTTTTATCATCTCATCAATCACCTGCATTCCAAGAAGTTCCACCGGTGCCTTATCATCTGTAAGAATATAATCGCCCTTTTCATAGGAAACGGTATCTGCCAATACCTCTGTCATCATTCCCTTTAACTCCTGATTTTCAAGCTTGGAAATGTTGTTAGAAAGATTCTTTAAAATTTCTCCATTGTCGGATGCAAACAGTTCCCGGTTTGTAGAGCCTGCCACATCCACAGTATATTCTGTTCCAAATACACTTCCTATGGTGTCGGAAAGATACTGGTTAATATTTCCTTCTTTCTGCCCACGCATGTTCATATTCACCACCATTACGCCATTTTCATTTAAATGCTCTTTTACCAGCGTAAAAAATTCAACGGAAGACATCTGAAACGGAATCGTAATATCCTGATAAGCATCTACCATAATGACATCGTATTTCTTATCGGATGCATTTAAAAATGCTCTTCCATCATAAGTCGTTACCGGCACATCCTCCGAAAGTGAAAAATACTGTCTGGAAAGCTTTGTAATCTTCTCATCAATTTCAACACCTTCCACATTCATATCTCCAAAATATTTCCGGCACTGGGTTGCATAAGTACCGGTTCCCATTCCAAGAATCAGCACATCCATGTCTGATATTTCTTTGTCTTTTAACATAAGCGGTGCCGCCATGGCATAATCATAATACATGCCGGTCAGTTCATCCTGCTTCATATACACAGACTGCACACCGAATAACACATTGGTGGATAAGGACACCTTGTCCTGATTTTCGTATACCTGAAGATAGTTATATACGGATTCCCCCTCATAGGTCAGATTATTTTCCCAGAATGCAAATGAGTCGGAATATCCAAACCCGCAGCACAGTGCAAATATCAGAATAGATGCAACTATTTTCTTCTTTCCGGTATGCGCATTGATAAAATATACGATGGATAATGCCAGTAAAATTCCCGCAAAGATAAGAAATGTAACGGATGTTCCTACTGCCGGAATTGTCACAAAGGTTGGGATAAAGGTTCCAATGATGCTTCCGATGGTGTTAAATGCCCCTAAGGTACCTACTGTCTTTCCGTTGTCATCTAAATTATCAACAGAATATTTTACCAGGGATGGTGTTACCGTTCCCAACAGAAACAGCGGAAATACGAAAATTACCATGCAGGCTGCAAAAGCTGCAATAATCAGGAAATTATTATTTACCGCAAAGATTAAAAGGGCTGATATTCCTATGATAATATATTTTCCCACTACCGGAATTAATGCAATCCAGATTGCGGCAATGATAATTCTTCCATACAGTTTATCCGGGTTCGGTGATTTGTCTGCCGTCCTTCCGCCATAAATATTTCCCAATGCCATGGCAATCATAATGGTTCCGATAATGATTGTCCAGACTATCTGGGAAGAACTAAAATATGGTGCAAGTAATCTGCTTGCGCCTAACTCTACTGCCATCACTGACATTCCTGCAAAAAATTCCGTCAAATACAAAAATAACTTTTTCATATACACCTCTTTTATTTTCCTTCAATATCAATCATAAGATACTCCGACTTACATCCCGTTTTAAACTTAATCGCCCAGTCGGAAATTCCTGATGTTACAATAAAATTCGTATTTTCTCTCTGCTCATATCCATAGACACGGTCATCCGGTGTCATTTTCGTAAGATTCTCAATGGTCATCAGCGGGAATAACTGTCCACCGTGGGTATGTCCGGAAAGAACCAGATCCACATTGACATTCTGCTGCGCTGCATAATCCTGTGGCTGATGGTCTAATACAATGGAGAATTTATCCGGATCAAGGTTTGCCGTCAGTTCTTCCATTGTGGCTCTTTTTTTCTGCATATTCTTCGAATTTATCCTGTCTTCCTATTATATAGAATTTATCCGCAATCAGTTCTACCTCATCCTGCAGAACATGTACCTGATTTTTTTCTAATTCCACTATCAAATCATTTCCATCATAGCCCCGGTATTCCGGCGGATAATATCCTTTATCATGATTTCCAAAGACATAATATACACCATAAGTCGTATCAAGCTCTCCTAATGCTTTGCAGCAGGCTATCATATCTTCTTTTGTCGTATCATCATCCACAAAGTCTCCCACAATCAGAACCACATCCGGGTGCTGCTCCTCTATGGTTTTCATATGCTCGGCAAAGCCTTCCCCATGAAAAGTTGTCCCTACATGGGAATCTGCAAATACTGCCACCCGAAGGCTTCCTACTTCCTTATCCGTCTGAATCTGATAGTCCGTCTCCCATACATGATGTGCCAGATACCAGCCGCTTCCAAGATATCCTATGGTAAATACAAGTGCCACAGCTCCGGCATAATATCTTTTCAAAGATTTCTTCCGGCGTTTTTTTATCAGTGCAAAAATTCCGTCACTGATAAGCCAGAATATAATCAGATGCAGAATGCATACTATAGCATTCATCGAACCCCACGCTACCCAGAGTATTACGGTGATTCCACATACCAAAACCGCACTAATTAGGATGCGCAGCCACTTTTTTCCTTTTGTTATTTTATTCAGGAAACCAAATTTTCCAATCCGGTTTATCAGATAGATGATTCCTGCAAACGCACTGAAAAACAGTACTATCATTAGTATTGCCCACATCTTTTAAATCCTCATTCCATCCTTTTTATTCATTATCTGTTTATCCGTCTATCATTCATCTACTCATTTATCTGTTTAATCAATTTTATCAGCTCATCCACGTCTTCCATTGTCGTTGCCCAACTGGTTGCAAAACGAATTACCGTATGCGTCTCATCCTTTTTCTCCCAGAAGCTGAATTCAACTTTTTGCGCAAGCTTTTCCATAAATGCATTGTCTACCGTGCAAAATACCTGATTGGTGGGAGCATCCAGATAAAGCTCAATTCCATTTTCCTTTAAGCCTTCCCGAATCTTATCTGCCGCTGCAATTGCCGGCTCTCCGATATGCTCATACAAATCATTTTCAAATAAGACATCAAACTGGATGCCAAGTATCCGTCCCTTAGCAAGCAGTGCTCCATGCTGTTTTATAATGGTAAAGAAATGCGGAATAAGTCCTGGCTTTGGAAATACCACTGCCTCTCCAAACAATGCACCGCATTTTGTTCCTCCGATATAAAAGGCATCGCAGCATGCTGCAATATCTTCTAATGTCACATTATTCGCCGAACAAGCCAGTGCATAAGCCAGTCTTGCTCCATCTAAATAAAGTGGAATACCATTGCTGCGGCATACTTTACTTAATGCTTCTAATTCCTGCCGGTTATATAAGGTTCCATATTCTGTCGGCTGGGAAATGTATACCATTCCCGGCATCACCATATGATCACGGTTGCCATCCTCTTTAAATTTATTTAAGACTTCTTCCACCTTTTCTGCGCTGATTTTTCCATCTGTCTGCGGAATCGTCAACACTTTATGTCCACCCGCTTCAATAGCTCCTGCCTCATGGGAACTGACATGTCCGGTCTCTGCCGCAATCACTCCCTGATAGGATGCTAACAGGGCACCAATTACCGTGGCATTGGTCTGCGTTCCTCCCACCAGAAAATGCACCTCTGCCTCCGGTGCATTGCAGGCCTTCCGAATCTTTTCCCTTGCAGTTTCCGAATATTCATCCAGTCCGTATCCGGCACTTTTTATCAGATTTGTCTCCGCTAACTTCTTGAGAATTGCCGGATGTGCTCCTTCCATATAATCACTTGCAAAAGCTAACTGTGCTGCCATTTTTCTTTTCCTCTCTCTATTCTATATTGACATAGATTCTTCTTCTATGATTTTTCCTACTTCCTCCGGTTTGATTTCCACATTTATTATACGGTTCCATCCTATCAGACGCAAATAAATTTTTCATAAAGAACTCCCGGAACATCGTTTTTCCGATGCTCCGGGAGTCTGCTATCTTTTCTTCTATCATATATTGTCTAAGTTTCTGATTACATCAGTTTACGGAATAAAGCTTTCAAATCCTCTACATTTGTATCCTTTGGATTGCCCGGTGCACAGGCATCAGCAAAAGCGGATTCTGCAAGGAATTCTAAGTCTTCTTCCTTTAACGCCTCTAATTTTGTTGGAATTCCAACATCTACAGATAACTGCTGTACCGCATCAATGGCTGCCTTTCTGTATTCTTCTACAGACATGTCATCTACGCCTTTTACACCCATTGCTCTTGCAATCTCACGATATTTCTCACCAGTGCATTCTGCGTTGTATTCCATTACGATTGGAAGCATCATTGCACAGGCAACTCCATGTGGAGTATCATATACAGCACCTAATGTATGTGCCATGGAATGTGCAATTCCAAGTCCTACATTAGAAAATCCCATTCCTGCAATATACTGTCCTAATGCCATTCCTTCACGGCCTTCTTTTTCATTGGCAACTGCACTTCTTAAAGATCTGCTGATAATTTCAATCGCTTTCAAATGAAACATATCAGTCATTTCCCATGCAGCCTTTGTAGTATATCCTTCAATGGCATGTGTCAGTGCATCCATTCCGGTGGAAGCTGTCAGTCCCTTTGGCATAGATGACATCATCTCCGGGTCAATTACTGCGATAACCGGCATATCATGCGGGTCTACACATACAAATTTTCTCTTACGCTCTACATCTGTAATTACATAGTTAATGGTAACTTCTGCTGCAGTTCCGGCTGTTGTCGGTACAGCAATAATCGGAACACAAGGCTTCTTTGTCGGAGCTACACCCTCTAAGCTTCTGACATCCTCAAATTCCGGATTTGCAATAATGATACCAATTGCTTTTGATGTATCCATAGATGAACCACCACCAATTGCAATGATATAATCTGCTTTTGATGCTTTAAATGCTTCCACACCATGCTGTACGTTCTGAATGGTAGGATTTGCCTTAATATCTGAATAGATTTCATAAGCAAGTCCTGCTTCATCCAATACATCGGTTACTTTGGATGTTACACCAAACTTAATCAAATCCGGGTCAGAACAGACAAATGCTTTCTTAAATGCTCTTGCCTTTGCCTCGTTTGCGATTTCTTTAATTGCTCCTGCGCCATGGTAGGAAGTCTCGTTTAACATAATTCTGTTTGCCATTTTATCTTCTCCTTTGTCCTTTATTGATACCTCTATTTTACCAATGAAAGCGACAAATAAAAAGTTACAAAAAGGCAACTCTGTCACTTGATTTTTCAATATCTGTCATGGACAAATTCCACTCTCAATCATCATCCGTCACCACTATATCATCTGCAATTTTTCAAATACTGCTTTCAGTTCTGCCGGCACCGCTTCCGTCAGTGCCTTTGCCAGTTCCCTCGGTGTAGTCTTCTTTCTTCCAAGCACCCACTGAATTGTCATATAAACTGAACCCTGGCAATACATTTCCAGAAGGAAATGAAGATGCTCCGATAATTTCTGTCCTGATTTCTTTTCTATTTTATCCGTATAAAACCGGGTAATCAGTTCAAAATCATGGTCTCTTAAGCAGTTCTGGCTGTCTGATTTAAATGCAGCCCGGAAAAATAATTTTTCCTGTTCAATATATTCAAATTTCTTTACCAGCCCCTCATATACCGTCTTTCCCTCTCCCATATGTTCAAAGGATTCTGCTAAAATTTTGTCAAAATACCAGTTTATCAGATCATATTTATCCTGAAAATGACGGTAAAATGTCTGTCTTGTCGTTCCGCTCAGTTCCACAATCTGCCGGACTGTAATCCGTTCTATCGGCATCTTCGCCATACACTGCTTCATGGCATCTGCCAGCCGGTATTTCATCTGTTCTGCTTTCTGAACATTCTGCTCCATGCCTTCTCCTCCACTTACTCTGCCAATCTACTATCGTCAGCATAGCACCAACCTGTGAAAAAGGCAACCTGACCATTTTCGCCTATAAAGTTTTCCTGCGTTTCCAACGCCAGATTACAATAGAAAGGAGAACTGCCACATAATCCGTCAATGCCTGTCCGTAGATAACACCGTGCAGACCGAGCAATGTATTCAAGCCGTAAAGCACCGGAATCAAAAGTACGCCCTGTCTCAATATAGAAAGAATCGTTGCCGGAAGTGCATTTCCGGTAGACTGCATACAGTTCATATTCATAAATAAAATGCCAATGACCGGACCGGAAATCATATAAGCAATCAGCATTTCCACACCATAATTTATGACCTCTGTATCAGAAATAAACAAGCGGATAATCGGCTCCCGGAAAAAGAAAAACAGTGCTGTCGCCAATACACCTACAATCAGACAGCATTTCTTCGTATAACGTTCCACTGTAATAAAACGCTCCCTGTTCCCTGCACCGTAACTATAGCCTAATAACGGTTGTACTCCATTTGCCAGTCCCATCTGTAAAAATGTGATAAACATATTTGCCTTAAATACAATTCCAATAGCCGCTACCGGTGCATTTCCATATGCCACCAGAATCTGGTTTAAAATAATCGTAGAAATGCTCATCAATGCAGAAAAAATAGCTGTTGGAAGTCCTGCCGAGCATACCTGGGACAGAATTCTGTCCCCACATTTAAAATACCGGAATGCCATAGACATGTTCCTGCTCTTTCTACAGAAATACCAAAGATAATATACACTCGCCATTATATTTCCAATAGTCGTTGCAATGGCTGCGCCTGCTGCACCCATACCAAATCCACTGATAAATATCGGGTCTAAAATAATATTGGCCACGGTTCCTATCATACTTCCTGTCATAGCTTCCCGGCTGGCTCCGTCCGCACGCACAACAAAGCTTGCTGCCGCAGACCAGATAATAAACGGTGCACCATAAGAAATATATGTTGTGTATCCTTTCGCCAGTTCATAAGTATCTGCATCTGCTCCAAACAATTGTAAAACCGGCTGCATTCCAACCAGTAAAATTGCAGCAAAAACAATTCCCACGATAAGTGATGCATAGGTAATAAAAGAAGAAACCTGCTTTACTCTTTTTTCCTTCTTTTCGCCCAATGCCATAGATGCCGCTGCGCTTCCGCCCATACCAAACATATTGGCAAATGCCATGAATAATATAAAAATCGGATTCGTCAGACTGACTGCTGCCACCTGCAACGGATCCCCTGTCTGCCCTACGAAAAATGTATCCGCCATATTATAAACGACAGTAACCAGACTGCTGATGACACTTGGAATTGCCATCTTTGCTACTGCCTTCGACACCTTCATGCTGCCCATTAATTCATTTTCGTCCATTGTAACCCTTCCTTTCTGCCGGTAAAATCTGCTTCCCAAAGACACTCATTGGCCTCTTGTAACTTTAAATTTCTCATTCCAGATTCCGAAGCATCTTCTCGGCAATTCTTAAAAATTCTTTTCTTTCTTCTTCCTTAATTCCCTGTAATAAAAGTTCTTCCGATTCCGTAATTTCCTTTCGCAGAATATGTTCAATCTTCCGCGCCTGTTCTGTAAAAACAATCTTCTTATATCTTCCATCCTCTGATTCCGGCACCCGGCAGATTAGTTCTGCCTGCTCAAGATTCTTTAAAGTCTCTGTTGCAGTAGACGGACGCAAGCCAAATTCTTCCTCAATCTCTTTCTGGTATACCGGATGGTTTTCTGATTCCACCAGAATATAATTTAAGATGTTACCCTTTGCTCCGCTGATTCCGATAGATTCCTGTATTTTCTTAGAACGTCTGCGGAGCCGGTTGGATATTTTATTAATTACCTTTCCTGTTTCCATGGCAAATCTGTTCCTTTCTTTAAACTTATTACTATTTCTAATTAGTTCGGTTCCTAAGTATTTTAGCCAGATTTTATTCTATTGTCAACTTTCTATTTTATCTACTCTATTTCTTCATGCATAATATTCCTTTTCCCGGCTCATGCTAATGCCGATATATAAACTTTTCTTAGGCGATTATGAAAAAGAACGTAAGAATTTATTTCAAAAATTTTAAATATAGAAGGGCATTGGAAGTAATTTGTGCTGAAATGCCCTTCTATAGTAAAAATTTTGAAAGAAAAATATATCTTTTCGCAATCGTCCAAAAAATTTTCTATAAAAGGAGATTATCGTATGGGAAATAACATGGATTTAAATTATGAAATGTTCTGCTATCAGTGTGAACAGACAGCCGGTGGCAAAGGCTGTACAAAGCTTGGCGTATGCGGAAAGACACCGGAAATTGCCAACCTGCAAGATTTACTTATTTTTCAGATAAAGGGAATCAGCTGCTACGGAAAAGTGCTGGTGGAGCAGGGACAACATATGGACAAATCGATTGTAAGCTTTATTGAAAATGTACTTTTTACGACACTTACCAATGTAAATTTTGATGCAGATGTACATGTGGCACTGCTCCGGCAATCACAGCAAATCAAAGAAGAGCTTCACAATTTGGTAGGTGAAATTTCGAATTCCACACTCCATGCCACCTATCATCTGCCGGATTCAAAAACGGATATGTTAAAGGATGCTCCTATGGCGGGCATTATGTATGACAAATCCTTAGACCCAGACATCCGCTCCCTCCGTCAGACTATTCTCTACGGTTTAAAAGGTATCAGTGCCTATGGTCATCAGGCAAGAGAATTAGGTTACTTCAGTGATGAAGTGGATGACTTTTATATACTGGCATTAGAAGCCATTACCGATGACCGGCTGACTGTCGAAGACCTGATCCGTCTGACCATGCGTACCGGTGAAGTGGCTATTGAAGTCATGAAAAAACTGGACGATGCCAATACCACTATTTATGGCAATCCTTCCCCGCATAAGGTAAATGTTACTATTAAAAAAGGGCCATTTATCATTGTCTCCGGCCACGACTTAAAGGATTTGGAAATGCTGTTGAAGCAGACGGAAGGCACCGGCATCAACATCTATACCCATGGTGAAATGCTGCCCTGCCACGGTTATGATGGACTGAAAAAATATTCTCATCTTGTAGGTAACTTCGGTGGAGCCTGGCAGGATCAGCAGAAACAGTTTGACAACATTCCAGGCTGTATCCTGATGACCACCAACTGCCTGATGCGTCCGAGAGATTCCTACAAAGACAGGATTTACAGCACGAATGTAGTAGGCTGGGATGGTGTGAAACATGTCGGTCGGAAAGAAAATGGAGACAAAGATTTCAGTGAAATCATAAAACAGGCAATTGAACTTGGCGGTTTTCAGGAAGACCAGCCGGCAAAAGAGATTCTGGTAGGTTTCGGACACCACGCTGCCTTAAGCTATGCCCCACAGCTTGTGGAAGCTGTTAAAAGCGGACAAATCCGCCATTTCTTCCTTATCGGCGGCTGTGACGGTGCCCGTCCGGGTCGAAATTACTACACTGACTTTGCCCAGATGGTTCCATCCGACTGTATGATTCTGACGCTTGCCTGCGGAAAATACCGTTTTAATAAACTGGATTTTGGTGAAGTAGCCGGACTGCCACGTCTTTTGGATGTGGGACAATGTAATGATGTCTACTCTGCCATCCGCATTGCTACTGCGCTTGCAGATGCTTTTGAAACGGACGTAAACGGACTTCCACTGTCACTGATTATATCCTGGTATGAACAGAAAGCGGTTGCTGACCTGCTTGCCCTTTTAAGCCTTGGCATTCATGATATTTATTTAGGTCCAACGCTTCCTGCCTTCATCAGTCCAAATGTGCTGCAGTATCTTACCGATACCTTCCACCTGAAACCAATCAGCAATGCTTCCGATGATATCAAAACCTGTCTGAAACAGAGCCTGTAAACAAAAACCTCCTTACCAGTTTTCTGGTAAAGAGGTTTTTATTTATGCAAAATCTATTTTCCTGTCTGATTTGCAATGCAGACGCAATACCATTTATCATCTGTCTGACTGACATCATGATTACAGTTGATAATCGGATGATTCAGGTCATTTGGTGGAATGTAACGCACCACACCGATTCTTCCATCGGACATCTGTACCTTTACATCCCGGTAATTTTCCACCATATTTTTCACAAATAAGTCTACCAGGCGTTCATCCAGTCCCGGAAATTCACCCTTTTTAAATTTCTCCAACACATCAAAAGGAATCATGGATTCCTTATAACTTCTCTGGGAAATCATGGCATCATACACATCGGAAATGGCGGTAATCCTTGCCAGCAGAGAAATCTCATCTCCTGCAATCTGATCCGGATAACCCTTTCCATCCAGCCGCTCATGATGATGTCTTGCCGCTAACCGGATATCTTCATCTACATTATCCCAAAGCAGCTCATATGAATAAACGGGATGAGCTTTTATGATTTCAAATTCTTCTTCCGTAAGTCTTCTCGGTGCATTTAAGATTTCTTCCGGTATCTTCGTCTTTCCGATATCGTGCACTAATCCGGCGCATACCAGCTTTTTTATCACCGGTTCCGGAAGCTTCAGCCACTGCCCGATAACACCATTGGTAAATGCTACGTTCAGGGAATGGCGCTGCAAATTCTCATCCATCTCTCTCGGTGCATCAATACACTGAAATATTTTAGGAAAATCCAATACCTTAATCTTAGTAAAAATATCCTTTGTAACAGTCTCCGTTGCTTCCATATTAATTTCGGAAGCATTTCTGGTTACAGAAAAAATACTGTCTACATCGTTTTTTAATGCTGTATAGCCGACTGCTTCCTCGTATACTCTCTGCAATGCAGCTCTTGGTGCTTTTCCACTGTTGAGAATTTCCTGATAAGTTTCCTCGCTGGTTGTAATATATCCACCACGTTCAAACTTGGAAAGTTTATCTAACCGGTCCTGTGTCAGGACTTCGCCCCGTTTCAAAAGCAGCACCGAACCTCTGTCATTATAAATATCTCCGGAAAGTTCCAGGCCTTCCCATAAAAAATCAATTGGAATTTTTCTAAGTCTCATTCTGTCACTCCGCCCTTATATATTCCTGTCACGAATCATCATGCAGCCATACTCTTCTGTCTTAAGATTTGCATTCTGTATCCGGACAATCCGATATGTCTTCTGTAACATTGTATCTCCAAGTTTCACGCAAATCCGCAGTTCCGTTCCAACTGTCCCGCTTCCTGCCATTGTCTGAATCAGAATTCCATTTCCACTGATATTACAGGTTTCCATTTCAATTGGCTTCTGCAATTCAATTAATGTTCCATCCACAATAACAGATTCTATATATCCCTTTTCTTTTAAGGGATAACGGGCATGCTTCCGCTTCTCACCATTCTTACTCCTGCCCAGCTCGATTTCTACTTCATTGGCAATTATAACCTTCCGAAGATTACCGGTAGCTTCTACCAGGCTCCCATTCGGTCCAAATATGATAACCGTCACTGCATGCTCCATCCGGTTGTCCAGGCTTCCTGCACTAACCTTTACTACTTTACGGATCGGATCATAAGATTTAATTCTTGTATCTAATACCCTCTTCCCGCCGGCAATTTCCTTTACAATAATCCGGCAGCCATTTAACTCCATCATTCCTGCCATAATTTGCATTTCTCCCTGATACTGTTGTTCACCTATTATCCATATCTCATTTCTGTTTGATATATTTTATCACGCCTATCCCGGTTTGAAAATATTTTTACCAAAAATAATAGTATAAAACCAGTTGCACAATCAGTATAAATGGCATTCCTATTACAAAGTACCAATGTTTTGTCTTATGACGGAACAGATACATACCTGCCCATGTCCCAATGCTTCCTCCCAGTATGCTTACCAGAAATAATGTTTTTTCCGAAATACGCCATTTATGACAGATGGCTCTGCGTTTATCTATTCCCATGACGGATAGCCCGACAATATTTGCAATTATTGCATATGCAATTGCTATTTTCTGAATTGTAGTCATTCTTTTCTCCTTTTTCAAATATTAATTTTGGGCAATTGCAAACGGAAATAATCTTTGCTGGAAAATATTACGGAGATTTACAGCGGATTATCTTTATCCGTTATGAAATGCCAGCAGTTCTTAGAATGCGTGTTTTTCTTGCATATAAACTGTCTTTCCGGTTGCTTTGACTGAATAGCTGCACTGTCCGTCGAGAACAGATGCCGCATAACGCCTGCAAGGGGCACAGGGAATTTCGGCATAATTATACTTTCTTCTGGCAACCGGCACAAATTCACGTCCATGTTCAAATGTGCCTCGCTGGTACATCCCTGTACCAGCGTTGCATGTTGCCAGACGAAATTCCAAGTGCCCCTAACAGCCCTTATCAGGCATCTGTACTTCGGTGGACAGTGCAGTTATTCTGACAAACATTGGAAAGACTGTTTTAATCATCTAAAGAAAAACATGCATTTTAGAACTGTGGTATTTCGTAGCGAAAGAAAATCCCCTGCGAATCAGTGAAATATGATTCGGGTAAAAGTTCTATCTTTTTCACAACTGCCTGTGAAAATCAGCAGAGAATAAGTGAAAGAATAAAGAGGACTCCAAGAAAAATCACATTGTAGAGGGTGAAAATCCCAAGAAACCGCCTTGTATCGCTTCCATTACTATTGGCATAGAATTTAAAGGAAATAAGGCTTGCCAGGGAAGCAATAAGAGTACCAAGGCCGCCGAGATTTACCCCAATCAGCAGGGCAGAATAATCATCGGTGAAGCCGGAAAGCAGGATGGCAGCAGGCACGTTACTGATAATCTGGCTGGCACCAATACCCATCAGAACTTCATGGTGGACCAAAAGCTTTGAAATCAGTTCGTGTACTAGGGAAATCTGCTTCATATTTCCGATAAAGATGAAGAAGCAAAGAAAGGTAAGCAGCAGGAAATAATCCACATCTTTTAACACATGATAATCAAGAATAAGAAAACCAAAGAAAACGATAAGCAGCATTATCTGAAATGGCAGAATGTGCAGTACCGTCAGAAGGCATATCAGAAAAAGAATGCAATAAGCGGCAAACAGAATCCGGGGATTCCTGTGACTGCGGGAAGAGGCTGGCTTATCAGTGGAACAGGCGGAAGACTCCGTTTGGGCTGCGGAAAAATTGTCTGCATGCAAAGAAACTTTTGGCAGAACCAGAAGAAAAAGGATAAGCAGTAATCCAGACACAGCAGAATAAGGCAGCATAATCCGGATAAAATCCCATAGAGACAGACCGGAAATTGTATACAGATAGAGATTCTGCGGATTGCCAAGGGGAGTCAGCATACTGCCGAGATTGGCGGCAATGGTTTCAAGAACGATAACTGGAATCAATGCCTGTCGCTGGTCAGCCATCGACAGCACCAGAATTGTAAAAGGAACAAAAGTGATCAGGGCAACATCGTTGGTAATCAGCATACTGAAAAAGAAGCAGAGAAAGACAAAAAGGGCTGCCAGTGTCCGCAGGGAATGCACCTTATGAAGGAGCAGGGTTCCAAGTCTGGTAAAGACGCCAATCGAAGAAAACCCCCTTATCACAGCCATCAGGGAGAATAAAAGAGCCAGTACCCGGAAATCAATATAAGAAAAGTAATTTACGGATGGTGGAATAAAAAACATGGATACAACTGCCAGCAGGAAAGCAATGCAGCAGACGGTTTCTTTTTTGAAAAAATCTTTCACTTTTGTAAACATACAGGTCTCCTTCTATGAAATCATATCTTAGGCAGTTGCGAAAGATAATAACATTTTGCTAATAATTTCTTTGCTATGTAAAGTATCTTTGTTTTGCATCGAAATACCGTAGTTCTAAAATATTAGTTTTGCTTTTGGCGATAAAACCAGTCTTTCCAATGTTTAACAAAGATAGCGCCACTGTTCGTCAAAGTGCGGATGCCTGATAAAGGCTGTTAGGGGCACTTGGAATTTCGCCTGGCATCCGGCAACGCTGGCACAGGACGTGCCAGCGAGGCGCATCTGAACATGGATGTGAATATGCGCCGGTTGCCAGACGGACTTCTTAATTATCCGAAATTCCTAGTGCCCCTTGCAGGCGTTATGTGGCATCCGTATTCGACGGACAGTGGCACTATCTTATGTCAAAGCAACGGAAAGACTGCTTGCAGACAAGCAAAACATAATATTAAGAACTACTGGTATTTTGACGCACATAAATACACCTACTTCAAATAGCAAAGAAATTTCTGCTAAAATGTTATTCTTTCGCAGCACCTAAATCATTTCCCGCGGGGATTTTCCAAACTGCTTCTTATAGGCACGAAGAAAAGTAGAATAATTGTGAAAGCCGCAGGCAAAGCAGGCATCGGTTACCGCAGTGCCGGAGCTGATTAAATCCCTGGCAAAGAGAAGCCGCTTTGTGGAAAGATAATTTCCGATGGTATACCCGGTCTGCTCCTTAAAAGAGTGCATCAGATAATAGCGGCTGGTAAAAAAGTGCTCTGCTAAAGAATCCACCGTAATATCTTCCGTCAGATGTTCATTCATATAGGTAAGAACCGACAGAATCTTTTCATTTGCCTGAAAGGAATCTTCATATTGCAGGGTGCCGGATAAGGCAGCCCGGTTTAAGTGAATCATAAATTCTAAGAAAAGCGTATTCTGGTAAATCTCATTGGCAAAGCTGTCTTCGGAAAAAGAGTGGACAAGCTCTGTCATGGTATCTAAGAGCCGCCGTTCCTTCATGCCGGATAAATGCAGGACATTGGACGGCATGGCAGCGTCCGGAAGAAAGCACTGGTTTAAGAAAATAGTCTTATCGGATGATGTAACTGCAAAATCCGGAGAGACATAAATAATCATCCGCTCGTAGGGGGTGGTATCATGAATGACCGGGCGGTGGACTTCACCGGCACGGACAAGAACCAGATCCCCCGGGGTAAGCTGGTAGGATTTTCCTTCAATACAATAGGTGACATTGCCGCTTAGGAAAAAGAGCAGTTTGTGAAAATCGTGATAATGAAAGTCGTAGGCAGACATTTCGTGGTCAGTCAGGTGAAATATCTTAAAATCATGATGAAGATATCCGGTTTTCTCATATTTTTTCATAAAAATCACATCCTATATACAAAGTCAATCTAGGAACAGTATAAAGCACGATTTGCAATAAGGAAAGCATTATTTTACTATCAATTTCAATAAAATGTTGGTATAATGATTAATATATGAAAAAGGACAAGTGCGTCAATAGACGGTTGTCCTGTTAGAAACGAAAATATCTGGTGGGTAATTAAGACGAAGAAAGGCGGTAACAATATGAAAAACTTCAGCAACTATACCGATTACAGTGCAAAAGAGGATTTACATTTTGAATCCAAGGCAGTACATGGAGCATTAGGAACGGAACCATTAACCGGCGCAGTCAGCATGCCAATCTTTCAGGCAGCAACCTTCCGTCATCCGGAATTAGGACAGACAACAGGATTTGCCTATAGCCGTCTTGAGAATCCGACCAGACAGGAATTAGAGCGTACCATGGCAATTTTAGAGGGCGGTATCCAGGGATTTGCATTTTCTTCCGGACAGGCTGCGAATATGGCAGTATTTTCCTTATTAAATCCGGGCGAGCATGTAATTCTTTCCGATGATATTTATGGTGGAACCTTCCGTATCATTGGAGATGTATTTGGAAAATATGGAATCGAGCATACTTATGTAGATATGTCTGAATTAGACGAAGTAAAGGCAGCTATTCGACCGAATACAAAAATGTTCTTCGTTGAGACACCGACCAATCCGATGATGAAGGTGGCAGACATTCATGCCATTTCTGAAATCGCAAAATCCATCGGAGCATTAACCGTTGTAGATAATACATTTTTAACACCATATTTCCAGAAACCGCTGCAGTTGGGAGCTGACATCGTAACCCACAGTTCAACAAAATATCTGGGGGGACACAATGACACCATTTCCGGAATCGTAGTGGTAAAGGATAACAAAGAAATCGCAGATAAGATTCACATCCATATCAAATCCCATGGAAGCCAGCTGGCACCGTTAGACAGCTGGCTGGTATTAAGGGGAATCAAGACCCTTGCAGTCCGTATGGACCGTCACAATGAGAATGCCAGGAAGGTAGCAGAGTGGCTTCGTACACAGCCGAAGGTAAAGAAAGTATATTATGTTGGCTTTGAAGACCATAAGGATTACGAAGTAACCTGCCGTCAGACCACCGGATTTGGCGGAATGATTTCCTTTACCGTAGACAGCTATGAGACCGTTAAGAAGATTCTTAAAAATGTAGATATGATTATGTTTGCAGAGAGTCTTGGTGGAACAGAGACCTTAATCACATATCCGACCACACAGACTCATGAGGATACACCGCTTGATGTAAAAGAGAAGCTTGGTATTACAGACTGCTTCCTTCGTATGTCAGTAGGAATTGAAAATGTGGATGATATCATTGCAGATTTAGACCGGGCAATGAATGCTTAAGAAAAATAAAGGAAAGAGAAAGCAAGGAGAAAATAAATGAAATTTACAAAGATGCAGGCATTTGGAAACGATTATGTATATATCGATGCCATTCATCAGCATCTTGACAATCTGCCGGAGCTTGCGAGATTCGTAAGTGACCGGCATTTTGCCATTGGTTCTGACGGAATGGTATTGATTTGCCCGTCCGGGAAAGGGGATTTCCGGATGCGGATGTTTAACCCGGATGGAACAGAAGGCGAGATGTGTGGAAATGCATTGCGCAGCGTTGGAAAATATGTATATGACCACAGACTGACGGATAAGACAGATCTTGTAATTGAAACCTTAGGCGGCATGCAGCATTTGAACCTGACTGTAACAGACGGTCTGGTAAGCAATATCAGAGCGGATATCGGAGCACCGAGAATGTCTGCAAAAGTGATTCCGGTCAACACAAAGCTGGATGAATTTGTAGAGCAGCCGGTACAGGTACTGGATAAGACCTTCCACATTACGGCAGTATCCTGGGGCAACCCGCATTGTGCCATGTATGTAGACAGCGTGGCAGACCTTGATGTAGAAAAATACGGAAAAACTATTGAACATATGACAGAACTTTTTACCAATAAGACCAATGTAACTTTTGTGGAATTTGTTCGCAGGGATTATGTGAAAATCCGGGAATGGGAAAGAGGAACCGGAGAGACTATCGGATGCGGAACCGGATGCTGTACTGCAGTGGTAGCCGGCGTATTAACCGGACGCTTAGACCGGAAAGTAACGGTAGAGCAGATTGGCGGACCGCTCTATATTGAGTGGGAGGAAGAAAGCGGACATATGTTTATGACCGGACCTTCCCATACGGTATTTGAATCGGAAATTGATGCAAGCCACATTATCGGAACAGCGGAATAATACATTAGGAGAGAAGTATGAAATTAGCAGAAATATGTGAAGAATTGACCTATACCTGCCTGCAGGGAGAGATGGAGAAAGAAATCAGCGATATTATCTATGATTCGAGAAAAGTAGAAAAAGACACCGTATTTGTCTGCATGGTGGGTGCAGTTGTAGATGGACATGATTTTATAGAAGATGCAGCAAAAAAAGGAGCAAAAGCCTTTGTAGTAGAGCATGAAGTGAAAGCTGATATTCCGGCAGACTGTACTGTACTTCAGGTAGAGGATGCCCGCTATGCCCTGGCAATTATGTCGGCTGCTTTCTTTGGACACCCGGACAGAGAGCTTACCACCATTGGACTGACCGGAACAAAAGGAAAGACCACTACTACTTATATGATAAAGAGCGTTTTAGAAGAAGCCGGTAAGAAAGTCGGACTGATTGGAACCATCGGTGCCCTGATCGGTGAGGAGAAGCTTCCGGCAAAGAATACCACACCGGAATCTTATGAATTACATAAGATGTTCCGTGCCATGGTAGATGCCGGCTGTGAATATGTAGTAATGGAAGTATCCTCCCAGGGACTTAAGATGCACCGCGTGGCAGGAATTGTATTTGATTATGGAATCTTTACCAACTTATCACCGGATCATATCGGACCAAATGAGCATGCCAGCTTTGAAGAATATCAGGAATGCAAGAGTCTCTTATTCCGTCAGTGCAAAGAGGGAATTGTAAATGCAGATGATGAGCACGTAGCTGGAATAATCAAAAATCATACCTGTAAGCTTCATACCTTCTCATGTAAGAAAGACGCAGACCTTATGGCGGGAGCAATCGGCTATCTGGATGAAGAAGGACAGATTGGCATGCACTTTACCACCACCGGCTGTATGAATGTCTATGCGGTAGTGCATATCCCGGGAAGCTTTTCTGTATACAATTCTCTGGTAACGATGCTGACCTGTCATCTGGCAGGAATTTCCGATGAGGCAATTTTACGGGGATTGGATAAAGTAAAAGTGAGAGGTCGTGTGGAATTAGTTCCGGTTTCCAAAGATTTTACGGTAATTATTGATTATGCCCACAATGAAGTCAGCACAAGAAGCGTGCTTACCACATTAAAAGAGTATCATCCGAAACGTTTAATCTGTGTCTATGGTGGAGGTGGAAACCGTTCCAAGCTGCGCCGCTATGACATGGGAGAAGTGACAGGAGAACTGGCAGATTTAAGTGTGCTGACCTGTGATAACCCAAGAGATGAAGAAATCCGCGACATTAACAACGATATTAAGATTGGCCTTGCAAAGAGCAACGGAAAATATATCGAAATCGATGACCGCAAGGCAGCCATCAAATATTGTATCGAAAATGCCAAAAAGGGTGATATGATAGTGCTCCTTGGAAAAGGTCATGAAGATTATCAGGAAATCAAAGGTGTAAAATATCATTTTGATGAAAGAGAAGCAATTGCCGAAATCAAAAAAGAGTTAAATTTATAATTCACATATGTGAATTGTACTGAAATATAAGAATAGCAATAAGTAACCGGAGTCATTGACTTATAATTGTGCCACTATTATAATAAAGATTACGTATCAGCAAAACAGGTGAAAGCCTGTGACGCAAAGCTATAGGGTCTTTGAAATGACAGCCAGTTGCAAGAAGGAAGCATCCGTGCATTGGCGGAAGCTTCCTTTTTTCGGTTATGCGGGAAATGCGCAAAGTGTGTTTCCTGTAGCCGTACGCAGGTAACGAGGGAAAGGAAACAAATATGCAGAAGTTTGATTATGAAGTATACACAGGAAATGATTTAGGAGCGGTATACTCACCGAAAATGACAAGATTTAAGGTCTGGGCACCAGAGGCAGAATCCGTGAAGCTGAACCTTTATAAACAGGGCGAAGGAGATAATCTCATAGAACAGCATGTTATGAAGAAGTCAGCAAACGGTACTTACGTTTTTGAAAAACAGGGAGATTGTAATGGAATCTACTATACCTATACAGTGGTAAATCATGGGGAGAAACAGGAGGCAGTAGATCCGTATACAAAAGCTGCAGGAGTAAACGGGCAGCGCGGTATGGTTATCAATCTGGCAAAGACAAACCCACAGGGCTTTGAACTGGATGGGTACCGGAATCCGGAGCATATCACAGATGCCATTATCTATGAAGGCAGTGTCAGGGATTTTACGATGGATGAATCCAGCGGCGTATTTCATAATGGAAAGTTCTTAGGCCTGACGGAAGCCAATACTACAAATCATTTTGGAGAAGCAACGGCACTTGATTATATCAGTGGCCTTGGTGTGACACATGTACAGATTCTTCCGGCATTTGATTTTGAGACCGTAGATGAGAAAAATCAGAAAGCACAGTATAACTGGGGATATGATCCGGATAATTATAATGTTCCGGAAGGTTCTTACGCAGTCAGCCCATATGATGGAGCAGTGCGGATTCAGGAAATGAAACAGATGGTGCTGGCATTGCACAGCAGAGGAATCGGAGTGATTATGGATGTGGTCTTTAATCATACCTATCGAAGGGATGATTCCAACCTTCAGAAGATTGTGCCAGACTATTATTATAGAAGTGACGAGACCGGATATACTAACGGATCCGGCTGTGGCAATGAAGTGGCCAGTGACCGTCCGATGGTGCAGAAATTAATCGTAGATTCCCTCATTTACTGGGCAAAGGAATATCATATCGATGGATTCCGCTTTGATTTGATGGGAGTTCTGGATATTGATACAATGAATGTTATTGCAGAGCGTTTAAAAGAAATCCGTCCGGATATTTATCTTTATGGGGAAGGCTGGAACGGTGGTCCATCTTCCCTGACAGAGGAGAAACGGGCATTTAAAGCCGGTGCGAAAAAGATGCCGGGAATCGGCATGTTCAATGATGATATCCGTGATACCATAAAAGGAAGCGTATTCTATGATGATCATCTGGGCTTCGTTAATGGCGGCACCCATCTGGAAAATGCATTGCGCTATGGCATTACAGGAGCAGTCGCACATCCACAGGTAGATTATGATGCCTATGGCAGTAAGCCGTGGGCGAAAGAGCCGGGACAGAGTATTAATTATGTCTCCTGTCATGATAACTATACCCTGTGGGATAAATTATCCGTCTCCTGCCCGGAGGCATCGGAAGAAAAGAAGAAAGCCATGAACCGGTTGTGCGCAGCCATTGTATTTACTTCCCAGGGTGTGCCTTTTATCCAGGCAGGTGAAGAATTCCTCCGCAGCAAACCGCTGCCGGGGAAAAAAGGTTTTGCAGAAAACAGCTATAATATGCCGGATGCGGTAAACAGCATCAAGTGGGATAATATACATGAATATCCGGATATGATAGCATACTATAAGGGTTTGATGGCACTGCGGAAAGCCCATCCGGTATTCCGTATGCAGAGTGAAGCGGAAATGACACAGAATCTCTGCTTCTTATCAGATACACCGGAAAATGTTGTGGCATATCTTTTAAAGGGAAAAGGTGCAGATGACACACCAGAAAACATTTTGGTAATATTCAACGGAAATGATGAAGAGATTTTGTATAATTTGCCGGAAGGAAAATGGAAAATTCTGGTGGATGACAAAACGGCAGGTGCAGACGGCAAAAAAATTATTTCCGAAAAGGCCGATGTAGAGCCGCTTTCCGCTCTTGTATTAGAAAAAGAATAAACAATTTGGCACAATACCTTGAAAAGATAATTTAATCTGATACAATATATAGTATACGCGTTGAAAATGAATTATTTTGAATAGGGGTGCGAATATGAAAATCATTAAGAGAAGTGGGACGGAAGTTATATTTGATAAAGAGAAGATTTTAGCGGCTGTGTGTAAAGCCAATGAAAGTGTGGTAGACAGCGAGCGTATGACAGAGGCACAGATTAATGCCATTGGTGAAAATGTGGAGAAGGCATGTAATACCATGAACCGTGCATTAACCGTAGAAGAGATTCAGGATCTGGTGGAGAACCTGATTATGAATCAGCGTGCGTATACGGTAGCCAGAAATTATATTACTTACCGCTATAAACGTGCTCTGGTAAGAAAGACCAATTCTACCGACGACCAGATTCTGACGCTGCTTGCCTGCAAGAATGAGGAAGTAAAGCAGGAAAACAGCAACAAGAATCCAACTGTAAGCAGTGTGCAGCGTGATTATATGGCAGGAGAAGTCAGCAAGGATATTACCAAGCGCTTCCTCCTGCCACAGGATATTGTAGAGGCTCATGAGCAGGGAATTATACATTTCCACGATTCCGATTATTTTGCACAGCATATGCATAACTGCTGTCTGGTTAATTTGGAGGATATGCTGCAGAATGGAACCGTAATCAGTGAGACCATGATTGATAAGCCAAAGAGCTTTGAGACTGCCTGCAATATTGCAACCCAGAGTATTGCCCAGATTGCAAGTTCCCAGTATGGGGGACAGAGTATTTCACTGGCACATTTAGCTCCGTTTGTCAATGTGAGCCGTCAGAAATTCCGGCGTCAGGTAGCAGCAGAATTTGAAGCGGCAGGACTGGAATTAATAGAAGAACAGATTAATAAAGTAGCAGAGATTCGTGTAAAAGACGAAATCAAGCGCGGCGTCCAGATGATTCAGTATCAGGTTATCACACTGATGACCACCAATGGACAGGCTCCGTTTGTAACAGTCTTTATGTATATTGATGAAGTACCGGAAGGACAGGTAAGAGACGACCTTGCAGCGATTATTGAAGAAGTCTTGAAGCAGAGAATTCTTGGTGTGAAAAATGAGCAGGGCATCTACATTACACCGGCATTTCCAAAACTGATTTATGTGCTGGAAGAGGATAATGTTGAGCCGGATTCCAAGTACTATTATCTGACAGAACTGGCTGCAAAATGTACCGCAAAGCGTCTTGTACCGGATTATATTTCAGAAAAAATCATGAAACAGCTGAAAGAGGGCAACTGCTATCCATGTATGGGCTGCCGTTCTTTCTTAAGTGTATACAAAGATGAAGAAGGAAAGCCGAAATATTACGGACGGTTCAATCAGGGTGTGGTAACACTGAATCTGGTAGATATCGCATGTTCCTCCGGTGGAGACATGACCCGTTTCTGGGAAATTTTTGATGAGCGTCTGGATTTGTGCTATCGTGCGCTGATGGCAAGACACAACCGTCTGAAGGGAACACCTTCTGATGTGGCACCGATTCTCTGGCAGTATGGTGCGCTGGCCCGTCTTAAGAAGGGCGAGACCATAGACAAGCTTTTATATGGCGGCTATTCCACTATTTCTTTAGGCTATGCAGGATTGTGTGAATGTACCCGTTATATGACCGGTAAATCCCATACTAATCCGGAAGCAACACCATTTGCACTGGCAGTGATGCAGCATTTAAATGATGCCTGCGATAAGTGGAAGACAGAGACAAATATTGCTTTCAGTGTATATGGGACACCGCTTGAGTCTACGACCTATAAATTTGCAAAATGTTTACAGAAGCGTTTCGGAATTATTCCGGGCGTTACGGATAAGAGTTATATTACTAACAGCTATCATGTCCATGTAA